>ERZ859980.439-NODE-439-length-26687-cov-2.094623_pt1 | contig 26687 bp, 26 predicted proteins | sample MGYA00509984_ERZ859980 | MGnify/ENA primary metagenome ERZ859980 (study PRJEB30046, sample SAMN00715173) | human gut metagenome | study: EMG produced TPA metagenomics assembly of the A metagenome-wide association study of gut microbiota in type 2... | reverse complement strand
GAAAATTCCCACCGGGAGACCTTACATCGAGGAAGATGTTCCGTTCGCCGTGGGCATTTGGGATTCTTTGTTAACCCAGTTAAAAACCACCTTCACATACTGCAGGCAGTACACGAAGGTGGTTCTATTTATAAATCTTCTTAAGCTTTCTTATTGATCATGGCACGTTTCCTCATGGTCGGATCCAGAATCTTCTTACGGATACGCAGGTTGGTAGGAGTTACTTCCAACAGTTCGTCGGTATCGATGAAGTCCAGAGCCTGCTCCAGAGACAGGATTTTGGGCGGTGTCAGACGCAGAGCTTCGTCAGCGCTGGAGGAACGGGTGTTGGTCAGCTGCTTCTTCTTGCAGACATTGATCTCGATGTCCTCACTGCGTCCGGTCTGACCGATGACCATACCGGAGTATACCTTTTCACCGGGCCCGATGAAGAGAGTACCACGCTCCTGCGCATTGTACAGACCGTAGGTGATAGCTTCACCGGCTTCAAATGCGATCAGGGAACCCATCTTACGATACTGGATATCTCCCTTGTAAGGGCCGTAGTCGTCGAATACGGTGTTCAGAATACCGTTACCCTTGGTATCGGTCATGAACTCACCGCGGTAACCAATCAGTCCTCTTGCGGGGATGGAGAACTCCAGACGGGTGTAAGTGCCGCCGGAAATGGAACCCATGTTACGAAGTTCACCTTTTCTCTGACCAAGCTTCTCAATAACAGCACCGGCAAATTCATTGGGAACATCGATGTAAGCCAGCTCCATAGGTTCTAACTTCTTGCCGTTCTCATCGGTATGATACAGAACCTCAGCCTTACTTACTGCAAACTCAAAACCTTCACGACGCATATTCTCGATCAGTACGGACAAATGCAGCTCACCACGGCCGGATACCTTGAAACGGTCGGCGGACTCGGTCTCTTCCACACGTAAGGAAACATCGGTATTCAACTCACGGAACAGTCTGTCACGCAGGTGACGGCTGGTAACGAATTTACCTTCCTGACCGGCCAGAGGAGAATCGTTTACCATGAACTGCATGGCAATGGTAGGCTCACTGATCTTCTGGAAAGGAATGGGAACCACATTTTCGGGAGAGCAGAGGGTGTCACCGATGTGGATCTCACTGATGCCGGAGATCGCAACGATGGAACCGATGCCAGCTTCTTTGACTTCTACTTTATTCAGACCGTCGAACTCGTACAGCTTGCTGACCTTGGTCTTGATGATCTTGTCGGGATTGTGGTGGTTACAGATGACCACATCCTGGTTTACACGGATGGTACCGTTGTCTACTTTACCGACACCGATACGTCCTACATAATCATTATAATCAATGGTACTGATCAGTACCTGGGTAGCCGCATCCGGATCTCCTTCGGGAGCGGGGATGTAGTTTAAAATGGTCTCAAACAGAGGTTCCATATCAGTACCCATTTCGTCAGCATCCAGAGAGGCAATACCGGCCTTTGCGGAAGCATATACGAAAGGACAATCCAGCTGAGAATCATCCGCATCCAGCTCTAAGAACAGTTCCAGTACCTCGTCTACGACCTCATCGGGTCTTGCTTCGGGACGGTCGATCTTATTGATACATACGATAACGGGAAGCTTTAATTCCAGTGCTTTACGAAGCACGAATTTGGTCTGGGGCATGGCACCCTCGAAGGCATCCACCACCAGGATAACACCGTTTACCATTTTCAGGACACGCTCTACCTCGCCGCCGAAGTCCGCATGGCCCGGGGTGTCGATGATGTTGATCTTGGTACCCTTATACATAACGGCAGTGTTCTTGGACAGAATGGTGATACCACGCTCACGCTCGATATCGTTGGAGTCCATGACACGCTCAGCAACTTCCTGATTTTCACGGAATACACCGCTTTGTTTTAACAGCTCATCCACCAGAGTGGTTTTACCGTGGTCTACGTGAGCAATGATTGCAACGTTTCTGACATCTTCTCTTTTTTGTCTCATAAAAATCCTTGCCTTTCTAAAAATGCGTGCAACTGATTCAATCTTTTTTCAAACTGTTTCAGTATAGCACTTATCATTTCCGGACGCAAGAAAAAACCGTGGAAAATCAACGCTTTTGGTGGTTTTCTATATGAAAAAGTATGGAAAAGAAATCCCTTTTGTGCGTAATTTGCCCTTTTGTGCGATGAGTTTTAGTACTCAAACGATGGATTTTAGAGTATAAATAGTAGTGCAATACATAAAGATTGTTGTAGAAGAGTCAGAAGATGTAGAAGGGAGAACAAAAATGACAGATAAGGTTATTGAAAACAATCAGGTAACGGTGATGGGGGAAGTGGTAAGCAATTTTTCCTACAGCCATGAGATCTATGGGGAAGGATTCTACATGGTGGACATCAAATGTACGAGACTGAGCGACAGTTTTGACATTATACCGGTGATGGTCTCAGAAAGATTACTGGACGTGACAGCCAGCTATGTCGGAATGCTTTTGTGTGTGAACGGACAGTTTCGTTCCTACAATCGTCATGAGGAGCGCAAGAACAGACTGGTGTTGTCTGTGTTTGCCAGAGAAGTGAAATTTATTGAAGAAATGGAAGAAAGTTCGAAGACGAACCAGATTTATCTGGATGGATATATATGTAAGGAACCGGTGTATCGTAAGACACCGTTGGGAAGAGAAATAGCGGATCTGCTGCTGGCGGTAAACCGTCCGTACGGAAAATCCGATTATATTCCCTGTATCTGTTGGGGACGTAACGCCCGTTATGCGGAGCATTTCAAGGTAGGAGAGCGCTGTGCGATCTGGGGACGGATCCAGAGCCGTGAATATATGAAAAAACTGGATGAAGAGCATGTGGAGAAAAGAGTAGCTTTCGAGGTATCCGTCAGCAAACTGGAACTTCTGGAGGAGGCACAGGTGCAGGAATCCATCGTCTAACGACAAAAGATTGCAAAAAGTGACAATATATGGTATAAAAGAATGCATAGATATTAGTAACTGTGTACAGCTAGGGAGCGTCAGATACGCAGATAGACCATGAGGTGTGGAATGGCAGAAGGATGCATCTATATTTATACCGGCGATGGCAGAGGCAAATCACCGGCAGCGATTGGAAGAGCGGTACAGGCAGCGGTAGAAGGCAAGAGGGTCGTTATTATTCAGTTCCTGAAGGGAAAGGGACTAGGGGATTCCGATTTTTTACGCAGAATGGAGCCGGAGATCAAGCTGTTCCGTTTCGAGAAATCGGACGGTAATTTCGTGGAATTACCGGAGGAAAAGAAGCAGGAGGAGATCCAGAACATCCGTAACGGGATCGGCTTTGCCAAGAAAGTACTGACGACTGGAGAATGCGATCTGCTGATCCTGGACGAAGTGCTGGGACTGGTGGAGAAGGATATTATTACGGAAGATGACCTGAAGGCATTACTGGAATGCAGGGGAGATACGGATGTGATTCTGACGGGAATCACCCTGAACGATGAGATCTGTGTTCTGGCGGATGAAGTGTCCAAGATTGAAACGGTAAAATTCAAGGCTGGGATTGACAGTCACATGGGTTGATGCTATCATAAAACTATATTTAAGAAGATAGAGGTTGCGTTTTTCAAGAGTATTTTTTCGGAGGTAACAGGTACCGATGAGGGAAGAAGAAAGGGGAACACGCCGAAAGATAAGGTATCCTGTATATGTTATCTTGGGCATACGTTTAAGAAGCGTATGACTGTCATCTCGTGAGCAGATGGGGCGCTATCAAATAAGCTTGGATAATCAGCGCCGGCGCCATTGTGCGCTGGCGTTTTGCAAATGGAGGAAGCATATGGCTATTTTTAAAGGAGCAGGCGTGGCAATCGTCACACCCATGAACGAGGACGGATCCGTCAATTATGAGAAATTCGGTGAACTGATCGAATTCCAGATCGCAAACGGCACAGATGCTATTATCGTATGCGGTACCACAGGTGAGTCATCTACCCTGACCCATGAGGAGCATCTGGATACTATCAAATACTGTGTGGACAAAGTTGCAAAGAGAATCCCTGTAGTAGCAGGTACCGGTTCCAATTGTACCGAGACTGCAGTATATCTGTCTCAGGAAGCGGAGAAATACGGCGTGGACGGCATTCTGCTGGTAAGTCCCTACTATAATAAAGCAACCCAGAAGGGACTGTATCGTCATTTCAAGACCTTGCGGATTCTGTGAAGGTTCCCGCTATTCTGTATAACGTACCCAGCCGTACCGGCTGCAATATTCTGCCGGAGACCGTAGTGAAGCTGTGTAAGGACGTGGAGAACATCGTAGGTGTCAAGGAAGCCAGCGGCAACATCAGCCAGATCGCTCACCTGGCAGCCATCGGACAGGGCGTTGTGGATATTTATTCCGGTAATGACGACCAGATCGTACCCATTCTGGCCCTGGGCGGAGTCGGAGTTATCTCCGTACTTTCCAATGTAGCACCTACACAGACCCACGAGATCTGCCAGAAGTTCTTTGACGGAGATGTGGCAGGTAGCCGTCAGATGCAGTTAGATGCCATGGATCTGTGTAACGCACTGTTCTGTGAAGTGAACCCGATCCCTGTGAAGACCGCACTGAACATGATGGGAATGGGAGCCGGTGCGTTCCGTATGCCTCTGTGTGAAATGGAAGAGGCCAATGCCAAGAGGCTTGAAAAAGCCCTGAAGGATTATGGTGTCCTGTAGGCTGGAAAATAGAGAGCAAGAGTGGAAGAATCCCGCCTGTGAAATTTTTATCATGGGCGGGATCTTTTTTCAAAAAGTAACGATTCATAGTGCGCTTTTGCAAATGAATATGAGGGCTGCTGGATCGTTATTACAAAAATCATGATAGATGGGAGAAAAGAAAAATGGTAAAAATAATCATGCATGGATGTAACGGTAAAATGGGACAGGTGATCAGCGGACTGATCGCAGCGGACCCCGATATGGAACTGGTGGCGGGAATCGATGCCAGAGACGATGGACACAATCCCTACCCTGTATTCACAGATATTTACAAATGTGATGTGGCTGCAGATGCAATCATTGATTTCTCCGCAGCCGTGGCAGTAGACAAGCTGTTGGATTACTGCGTGGAGAAAAAGCTTCCCTGCGTGCTGTGTACCACTGGTCTGTCCGAGGCACAGCTGGCGAAAGTAGACGAAGCAGCGAAAAAGGTGGCCATCTTAAAATCCGCCAATATGTCCTTAGGTATCAACCTGATGTTAAAGCTTTTGAAAGAAGCTGCCGGAGTGCTGGCCAACGCAGGCTTCGATATGGAGATTGTGGAGAAGCACCACAATCTGAAGGTAGACGCTCCCAGCGGCACCGCACTGGCACTGGCAGATTCCATCAACGAGGAATTTAACGGTGAGTATGAATATGTCTATGACCGCAGCAACCGCAGAGAGCAGAGACCGAAGAAAGAAATTGGCATCAGCTCTGTCAGAGGCGGCACCATCGTCGGTGACCATGATGTGATCTTCGCCGGGGCAGACGAAGTTGTAACCTTCTCCCACACCGCCTACTCCAAAGCTGTCTTCGGTAAAGGCGCCGTACAGGCAGCCAAGTTCCTGGCAGGCAAGCCCGCTGGCATTACAACATGTCTGATGTGATCAATGCAGCGATGTAATTACCTGGTAAAGTCATGAACTGACGAAGTGGATGGATGCCATGGCGATGATGTTTGTCGCAGAGTGTTGACATTTTCTTGAAAAGTGTTGAAGAACAGGGTGGAGCAAACACGATGTTTGCGACAGCCGATCCGCACTACGGATGGTGCGTGTAGGCGTGCCCGTGTTAAGTAGAACAAATGAATCACTTTTCCTAAAAAATTCACACTCGGAGACCTTACACCGAGGCATGGTATCCGTACGCTTCGTGAAGTAACATAGAAAGGTGAATTTCATGAGCGAAATGGAACAGAAGGTTCTAAAGACCCTCTCACACCAATACAAAAATATAGCGGCAGCCTCCACAGAGATCATCAACCTCCAGTCCATCCTGAACCTCCCCAAAGGTACGGAACATTTCCTGACGGATATCCACGGAGAATACGAACAGTTCAACCATGTCCTGAAAAACGGTTCCGGTTCCGTACGCCGCAAGATCGACGAGGAATTCGGCAACACCATCAGCAACAAGGACAAAAAAAGCCTGGCAACCCTGATCTATTATCCAGAGAGCAAACTGGAGATCGTGGAAAGAGAAGAGGACAATCTGGAGGACTGGTACAAAATATCCCTTCATCGTCTGGTACAGGTCATCAAACGTGTCTCTTCCAAATACACCCGCTCCAAAGTCAGAAAGGCATTGCCGAAGGATTTCGCCTATGTCATCGAAGAACTGATCACGGAGAAGGAAGAAATCCAGGACAAAGAGGCATACTATAATGAGATCATCCATACTATCATCCGCATCGGCAGAGCGCCGCAGTTTATTATTGCGTTAAGCCACCTGATCCAGCGGCTGGTCATCGATCATCTGCATATCGTCGGTGATATTTACGACAGAGGTCCCGGCCCTCATATTATTATGGATACTTTGTGCGAATACCATTCCGTGGATGTCCAGTGGGGCAACCATGACATGGTGTGGATGGGCGCGGCGGCCGGAAGTCTGGCCTGTATCGCCAATGTGGTCAGAATGTCTGCCAGATACGGTAATCTCGCCACTCTGGAGGATGGCTACGGCATCAACCTGCTGCCTCTGGCTACATTTGCACTGGAAACTTATGAGAATACCAACTGCGATGCCTTTACCATCAAGTTCAATACCGATTACAATACCAAGGATCTCGGGCTGGACACCAAGATGCATAAAGCAATTGCTATCTTGCAGTTCAAGCTGGAAGGACAGCTGATCATGAGACACCCGGAGTTCCATATGGAAGACCGGATGCTGTTGCATCGGATTGATTTCGAGAAAAAGACGATCTGCGTGGACGGCAAAGAATATCCCATGAAAGACGTGGATTTCCCTACGGTGGATCCTGTACATCCTTACGAACTCACGGAGGAAGAGAGCAAGGTCATGCTGCGCCTGCAGCAGGTGTTCATGCGTTGTGAGAAACTGCAGCGCCATGTAAAATTTCTGTTTTCCAAGGGCGGCATGTACAAGATTTACAACGGCAATCTGTTGTATCACGGCTGTGTCCCCTTGAATCCGGACGGCAGTTTCATGCAGGTGGAGATCTGCGGAAAAGAGTATTGCGGAAAAGCACTGTACGACATTCTGGAATATTACGCCAGAAGAGGTTATTATGCCAAGGAAGCCAAAGAGCGCGCTCTGGGACAGGATATGATCTGGTACATCTGGGCGGGCCCCGGTTCCCCGGTGTTCGGCAAGGCAAAAATGGCTACCTTTGAGCGGTATTTCCTGAAGGATAAGGAGACTCATATAGAAGAGAAAAACAGTTACTATAAGCTGTTGGAAAATGAGGAAGTCATCGGCAGAATCTTAGAGGAATTCGGCCTGGACAAGGCCGATGCCCATATCGTCAATGGTCATGTGCCCGTGGAACAGATCCATGGGGAATCACCCATCAAATGCGGCGGTAAGCTGCTGATCATCGACGGTGGCTTTTCCAAAGCATATCAGAAAAAGACGGGAATTGCGGGATATACGCTGGTATGTAATTCCAGAGGAATGCGTCTGGTAGCCCATGAACCTTTTGAATCTACGGAAGCGGCGATCATCAAGGAATCGGATATTTTCTCGGATTCCGTGGTGGTGGAGAATTTCCCCCGCAGAAAACTGGTGGCCGATACCGATACCGGCAAGGAGATCCAGGAGAATATCTTCTATCTGGAAGAACTCCTGGAGGCTTACCGGGAAGGTACGATCATGGAAGAGGTATAACTTATCTCTGGCCGGCTCCGGTGGTGGCAGTGGTAGAATTGTTGTTACCTGCAGTATCATTACCGTTGCCTATCAGGTCGTTGGTGATATCGGAGACACCGTTTGCGGCATCGTCCACGATATTGCCTACGGTATCACCGGCTTCTCCGATGGCATTGCCTGCATTATCCAGCATGGAATCATTTTCTCCTACGGTGTTACCGTTGCCGTTCATGTCACCCATAGTGCTGTCGGTAGCGGCAGTTCCGGTCTCTGTGGTCTGCGCCTCTGTGCTCCCCTGAGCAGCAGGAGAGGTGGACGGAGAAGGAGAGGCAGCCATGCTGCCGGAGTTATTGTTGTTCTTGTTGGTGCCACAGGCGGTCGCCATACACAGGTAGACTGTGATGATGCCCAGAACCAGTAATTTTTTCCCGATGTGGGATGTTACGTTATTTGTCTTATTTTTCATAATGTCCTCCATTTCAAGATGCCCGTCAGGGATATTCAGTCCGAACCAAAGATGGTCGGCTTGAGGGTAGTATGTGCGGATTTTAGAAAATAATTCAAAAAAATAAAAATCATTTGGAAGAAAACGAGGAAAAAGATGGAATTTCGCCCCTGTATTGATATTCATAACGGAAAAGTAAAACAGATTGTCGGTGGAAGCTTAAAAGATCTCGGTGATCGGGCGCAGGAGAACTTTGTCTCAGAACAGGACGCTGCCTTTTATGCAAAACTGTATCAGAAAAACAGTTTAAAAGGCGGACATATTATTTTATTGAATGCCTCGGACAGCCCTTATTATGAGGCAACGAAGGAACAGGCATTGTCGGCCCTGCGTGTATATCCGGGAGGATTGCAGGTCGGAGGAGGCATTACGGCGGAGAATGCGGCAGAGTATCTGGCAGCAGGGGCCTCCCATGTGATCGTGACGTCCTATGTGTTCAGGGAGGGACGGATCGACTATGACAGACTGGACAAACTGGTCCAGTCCATCGGAAAAGAGCACCTTGTGCTGGATGTAAGCTGCAAGCGTGCGGGAGAGCAGTATCTGGTAGTGACTGACCGCTGGCAGAAGCTGACAAAAGAAGCAGTGGATGAGGCACTACTTAAAAAATTATCTGCCTATTGTGATGAATTCCTGATCCATGCAGTGGATGTGGAAGGCAAGGCCCGGGGAATTGAACAGGAACTGGTAAAGTTTATTGGAAATTATACCGGAAATCCAATCACCTATGCGGGTGGTGTTCACTCCATGGAAGATCTGTATTTGTTAAAAAAACTGGGGCAGAACCGGATGAATGTGACCATCGGGAGTGCACTGGATCTCTTCGGCGGCAGCATGAAATGGGAAGATGTACTGACAGTGTGCAGAGAAAAATAGAAAGATCCGCAGGAACTATCATGTGATAGCGCCTGCGGATCTTATTTTTCGTTTATGATTAAAGTTTGGTTACGTTAACAGCCTGAGGTCCCTTTCTCCATCTACGATATCAAAAGAAACGGCTGCGCCCTCTTCCAGGGTCTTGTAACCGTCCATGTTCAGACCGCTGTAGTGTACGAATACATCCTTGCCGGATTCATCGGAGATGAAACCATAACCCTTCTGATTGTTGAACCACTTAACTGTACCTTTGTTCATAATAGATACCTCCACAAATTCTTTGCTGTCATTTACTTTTTGCAATGTATACAACATTGTCTCAGCAAGTGCATCATAGCACAGCAGGTAGTAAAAGTAAATAGACGATTCTGTAAAATTGCACAAAAATTTATAGGTAATTCCCTTTTAAATACGAATAAATGAAGAAAATCTTGGGAAAATATTACAAAAATGTTAAGAAATGATTGCTGTAAGAGCTTTCCTGTGGTAAAATGGGTTGATATTTAGCGGAGGTGACTCTATGAAAAGACGTAAACATAAGCGAAGATTGAACCATGTGCTGATTCTTACGTCAGACGCAGCAGATGCCAATGTAAAGCAGTTCCGTGTACGTGCATGGATCGTGGAAGTCGTGGTACTTCTGTTGTGTGTATTGGTCGGCGGAGTGATCGGCTATTTTATCTACGAGGGACAGCTCTGGGAGAACGCCAGTAGACGGAGCCATGAACAGGTTATGGCACTGGAGGAAGAGAACAAGTCACTGAGCGAGCAGAACAGTAAGCTGGAAGCGCAGGTGACGGAACAGGCGGAAGAGATACAGATCTTAAGCGACACCGTAAGCCAGAAGGTACAGAGTGAGAGCGAATTATCAGCAACTCTGGAAAAGCAGAGCCTTCCTACGGAATTCCCTCTGACGGGTTCTGCATCCATGGAGGAAGTAAGTGAGGGCGATCCCATGTGCATATTCCATGCATCGGTGGGAACTACGGTTGTGGCGGCGGCCAGCGGTACGGTCATTGCCATAAATGATGACGAGATCTACGGACACAGCGTGTGGGTGGATCATGGCAACGGTTATGTCACCATCTATCGGAATAAAGGAGATACCACAGTGAATGTGGGGGATTCCGTAGTACAGGGAACTACCTTGTTTGTCATCGGCGAAGATAACGCGGATCTGGGATACCAGATGCAGAAAGACGGAAGCTATATTAATCCTATGGATATGCTGGCAATCAGTGGTTGATTGCGGAAAGGTTTGGAAGATACATGTTAGGAAAAAAGAATGCAGATACAAAAATGAGCACACTGATCGGTGCCGGAGCGGAGTTGACCGGAGATTTTACATTGGACGGTTCCGCAAGAATTGACGGTAAGATTGGTGGTAACGTGACGGTGACAGGCAACCTGATCCTGGGAGCCGGAAGCATAGTCACAGGAGATGTACAGGCTGCATCTGTTCTGATCGGCGGGGAAGTGACCGGAAATATCACTGCACCGGAGAAAGCGGAACTGACAGCTTCGGCCAAAGTGCTGGGGGACATTGCCACAAAGGTGATCGTTATTGATGAACATGCCGTATTCCAGGGAAAAATCGATATGAACCAGACAGTTCCTGACAGAAAAGGTAAAGCCAGAACGGCCAAAGCGGTCCGGGCAGGACGCAAGAGTGCCAAGGCAGCCATCGCAGAAGCTCTGAAGGAAGTGGAAGAGGAAGAAAAGAGAGAAAATCAGAAGACTTCACAGACAGCAGAGACGGTGGAGAAGACAGAAACTCCAGCTGCGGAAACAACAGCAGCCAATACAAGCGAAGCATAAGAAGAATAAAAGATAAAATAAAAACAGGAGCGCCGTTTTTGAGTGCTCCTATTTTTATTCATTAAGTTAAGAATTCTGTTCCGTTTCCTTTTTCTCCATACGTCCAAAGACCAGCTCGTAACCGTCGTTGCCGTAGTTCAGTGAACGGTTTACGCGGCTGATGGTGGCGGTGGAAGCTCCGGTCTTCTCGGCAATCTCCAGATATGTCTTGCCGTCCTTCAGCATGGCAGCCACTTCGAACCGTTGGGACAGAGACAACAGTTCGTTGACAGTACACAGATCTTCGAAGAAACTGTAGCATTCCTCACGGGACTGCAGACACAACACCGCATCAAAAAGGGAATCTACAGCGTCCGTTTTGATTTTTTTATTCATTATCGACACACCTTTCCATAGTTGTAATCAATACAACGCAACTATTAGTATTTTAGCATACTAAAGTTGTAAAGTAAAGGAGTGAAACAAAATAGTTATAAAATCTTTATAAATTCAGAGAACAGAGAAAAGGTGCAACTGTTGACATGTAGTTTTGAATACTATATAATGAATGCAAAAGAAAACAAGCGCTCGCAGAGCGAGCATTTGTTTTCTTGCATTCATTAACAAGAGAACCGTCTGCGAAGCAGACAGCAGAGTGCGAAGCACGGGTTATCGAGTCAATATTTTTGGAAACTACCTCACGGAAAGGACAGCAGGAACATTATGGCAGCAACAACAGAAGAATTACTTCAGATGATCTTACAGAGTCTGGAGAAAGTAGAATATATCAAGTCGGAAGACATTCCGAATATTGATCTGTATATGGATCAGGTACTGACCTTTATGGATCGTAAGCTGCGTTCCGCAGTGCGGCCCCAGACCGAAGACCGCATCCTGACCAAGACCATGATCAACAATTATGCGAAGAATGATCTGCTGCCGCCGCCGGTGAAGAAGAAATATTCCAAAGAGCATGTGCTGCTTCTTATTTTTATCTACTATTATAAAGGGATCATTCCCATGAATGAGATCCAGACGCTGCTTAAGCCCCTTACTGACCGCTATTTTCAGAACGGACAGGTCTTTGACCTGGAGAGCGTCTACAAGGAAGTGGTGGTGCTGGAGAAGGAACAGCTGGAGGATCTGAAAAAGGATGTTGTGGAGAAATTCCGCAGAGCAGAGGATTCCTTTACCGAAGTGACCGGAGAAGAGCAGGAGTTTTTACAGAAATTTGCCCTGATCTGCCTGTTGAGTTTTGATGTCTATATGAAGAAGATGATTGTGGAACAGCTGGTAGCGGATCTGGCAGATACGATGAAAGCACAGGAACCGGAGAAGGAAGCTCATAAGAAAAAGAATTAGACCGTTTTGGAAAGTAAAAGGACAATAGAATGAAAGCAATCATGGATCTTCATACGCATACTCTGGCAGCAGGGCATGCGTATAGTACCTTATTGGAGAATATAGATGCTGCATTGGCAATGGGCTTACAGTACCTGGGAATGAGTGAGCACGGACCGACTTCCCCGGGAGGCCCGCATAATTTCTTTTTCAGTAATTATAAAGTGATTCCCAGAATATATGACAGAGAAGAGAACACCGGCCGGGTAATACCGAAGCCAGATGGAAGTCTGCGCCTGCTATGCGGCGTAGAAGCAAATATCTGCAGTACAAACGGTGAACTGGATCTGGAAGAGCGCTATCTGCAGAAAATGGATTATGCCCTTGCCAGCATTCATCCCTTTGCCTTTACTGCGGGAAGCCGCAAGGAGAATACACTGGCATCTGTCAGAGCTTTTCAGAATCCTTATGTGAAAATACTTGGGCATCCCGATGACGGCAGATTTCCGTTGGATTATGACGAACTGGTGCGAGAGGCCAGACAGGCACAGGCGGTGTTGGAAGTGAACAATTCATCCCTGAATCCCCAGTCGGCCAGACAAGGAGGCAGAGAAAATATTACAGAGCTGTTAAAGACTTGCATGAAGTATGATCAGCCTGTTATAATGGGAACGGACAGCCATATGTGCTTTGCCATCGGAGCATTTGATGATGCAGAGCAGCTGATGCGGGAACTGGAATTTCCGAAGGAACTGGTGTTGAACTATGATCCGGAGAACATCCGTAAGCTGATCAACATAACATTATAGCTGATTCCACCCGGCAAGACCGGACAAGAATTTAAGCCGCAGACGGCAGGCCCCGTAAGAGGGCAGATAGGAGAACAAATGAAAGACGCAAATTGTGGATATTGTATGAGAGGAGAACTGTTAGACAAGTTCGGTATTTTTATCTGTGATCTGAAGGTAAGCAGCCTGATCCTGTTCAAGGAGCAGAGCCATCCCGGCAGATGTATCGTGGCATATAAGGACCATGTCAGCGAGATCGTGGACATCAGCGAGGAAGAGAGAAGATTATTCTTCGAGGATGTGGCTCATGCAGCCAAAGCTATTCATGCAGCATTCCATCCCGATAAATTAAACTACGGCGCTTACGGTGACACCGGCTGCCATCTGCATATGCACCTGTGCCCGAAGTACAAGGACGGCTTCGAGTGGGGCGGAACCTTCGAGATGAACCCCGGCAAGACTCTGCTGACCGATGCGGAGTATCAGGAGATGATCGATAAGATCAAGGCAAATCTGTAATTATATGGAACGTTTTCCCTGAGGTTACATAGAATAAATATGTAATCTCAGGGAGGATGAATGATTATGAAAAGAAGGAAAGTAACGGTAGCAGTATTGTCTGTAGTGCTTGCAGCGGCTGCACTTACGGGCTGCGGCAGCGCACAGCAGACGAACGGACCAAAGAAGACCAGAGTGGTGCTCAATGAGGTAGCCCACTCTATTTTTTATGCACCGATGTATGTGGCAATCGAAGAAGGATATTTTGAAGATGCCGGGATCGATCTGGAGCTGGTGACGGGATTTGGCGCGGATAAGACCATGACGGCAGTACTGACCGGTGAGGCGGACATCGGCTTTATGGGCAGCGAGAGCACCATTTACACCTATGCTGGCGGAACGGAAGATTATGTGGTGAATTTTGCCCAGCTGACCCAGCGGGCTGGCAATTTCCTGGTGGCGAGAGAACCCATCGATGATTTTTCGTGGGATATGTTAAAAGGTACTACCGTCTTGGGCGGTAGAGCGGGCGGTATGCCGGAGATGGTATTTGAATATATTCTGGAGAAAAATAATATGGATCCGACAACGGATCTGTCCATCGACCAGAGCATTGACTTCGGTTCCACGGCAGCAGCTTTTTCCGGCGGACAGGGAGACTTTACTATTGAGTTCGAGCCGCATGCCACATTGTTGGAACAAAAGGGTGACGGTTATGTGGTGGCCTCTCTGGGTGAAGAATCCGGTTATGTTCCTTATACCTCGTTCTCAGCAAAGAAGAGTTACCTGGAAAAAAATCCCGAGACCATTCAGGCATTCACTGATGCCTTGCAAAAAGGCATGGATTACGTACAGGAGCATAGTGCGGAGGAAATTGCCAAGTGTATTGCACCCCAGTTTGCCGAGACCGAAAGTGACACATTGACAGCTATTGTTGCCAGATATCAGGAACAGGATACCTGGAAAGAGGATTTGATCTTCCATAAAGATGCCTTTGACCTGTTGCAGAATATTCTGGAGGATTCGGATGTACTGAAAGAGAGAGTACCTTACGAGGCACTGGTAACTACGGAATTCGCAGAGAAAGCAACGGCAAGATAAGCAGAATAAAATAGGATAAAAAGGGGGAGGATCAGACGTCCTCCTCCTTGATGTGTATATTTTTGATGGCCCATAATTTCAAAGCTTTGGCATTGGTACTGATCTTCTCCAGGGAATCCAGAATATCCTGAAATGCCGGGCGCTCATCCTCGGAGATGATGCCGTCTTCGGAGATGGCAATCAGGGAAGCCCGCAGGGTGTCGATATCCTTTAAGGAACCCAGTACCTTCAATGCCAGCCGGTCAAAGTCCACAATGTCGACTTCCGATACACTGCTGCGGCCCAGAGGACATTCCCTGGCACAGAAGGAATTGTTCAGCTCCGGTGTATTGTAGGCCTTGGCCATGGCCTTGACTTCCTCGGGATAGGGAACAATGGTGTCCAGTTCGATCCTGGCCAGTCTGGTACGGTCGATGCCCACCAGTTCGGCGGCTTTTTCCCGACTGCTGAAGTCCGCATTCGTCTCAGCGGCTTCGCAACGTGCGAGATAGTACATATTATCAGCGGCTTTTGTAGCTTTTTTACCCATTTTTCTTTCAACCCTTTTATATTATAGTTTAATCAAACATCTCTAGTATCACAGTTTAGTAGAAAAACGGCACATTGTAAAGGAAAAATGACGATATTTTACGAAAAGCAGTTGAGGGAATGTGTAAAATTTGCTAAAATATAAGAGATGTGAAAAAGAACATATTTTTCATATATAAAACGGAGGTGCGGTAATGGGTTTAATCAGAGCAGCGAAAGATGCAGTCAGCAGCATGATGGCTGACCAGTGGAGAGAGTATTTTTATTGTGATTCCCTTTCCAATGATGTGCTGGTAGTAAAAGGACAGCAGCGTGTAACCAATGGACGTAACAGTAACACCAAGGGTGTGGAGAACATTATCTCCAACGGCTCTATCGTGGCGGTCAACGAAGGACAGTGTATGATCATCGTGGATCAGGGCGGAATTGTAGAGTTCTGTGCCGATGCAGGTGAATTCGTATATGATTCTTCCACCGAGCCCAGCCTGTTCTACGGAAATCTTGGTGAGAGCGTTAAGAATACATTTTCCAATATAGGGAAGCGTTTTACTTTCGGAGGTAATGCGGCAAAGGATCAGAGAATCTACTTTTTTAATATTAAGGAGATCATGAACAATCTCTTTGGTACTGCAAGCCCCATTCCTTTCCGTGTGATCGATCAGAATATCGGACTGGATCTGGATACTTCTTTACGTTGTAACGGTGAATATTCATTCCATCTGGTAGATCCTCTGTTATTCTACAAGAATGTATGTGGTAACGTAACAGAGTCCTACACCAGAAGTGAACTGGTAGCGAAGATGAAGGCAGAACTGTTGACTGCATTGCAGCCCGCACTGGCCAAGATCTCCGCAAAAGGCGTCCGTCCCAGTGAGATTCCCGCACACACTGAGGAACTGACGGAGGCTTTAAAAGATGAACTTTCCGATCTGTGGACCAAGCTTCGCGGTATCGAGATCGTTACTATCAATATCAACTCTGCAAAGATTCCCGATGAGGATGCGAAGACTATTGCTGATCTGCAGAGAACCGCAGTACTGCGCAATACCGGAATGGCTGCAGCTACCATGACTGCTGCACAGGCCGAAGCTATGAAGATGGCAGCATCTAATACTTCCACAGGACCTATGATGGCATTTGCCGGTATGAACATGGCGAATATGGTAGGTGGTATTAATGCCGGCCAACTGTACCAGATGGATGCACAGCAGAATGGTATGGGTATGCAGCAGGCACAGGCAGCACCTGTGCAGGGGCAGGCTCCTAAGATGCAGGCACCGGTACTAGGCTGGACCTGTAGCTGCGGTGCTGCGGATAACCGGGGCAAATTCTGTTCCGAGTGTGGCGCACCTAAACCCTCCGATGCAGGTTGGACCTGCAGCTGTGGTGCAGTAAACCAGGGCAAGTTCTGTTCCGAATGCGGAGCAAAGAAGCCGGACGGCGCACCGATCTATAAATGCGACAAGTGTGGCTGGGAGCCGGAAGATCCTGCACATCCTCCCAAGTTCTGCCCGGAGTGCGGTGATCCTTTTGACGAGAACGACAGAGTATAATACATACTCAGCAGAATATTTCTACAAAACAGCAGTACAGCGGATGCCTTTAGGCGTTTGCTGTACTTTGCTGTAACAGTGCGGCTTTGCGAATGGCGCGCTGAACTGTTAACAGTTCAGCTATGTGGTGCAACTTTGGCACCTGCGTTCCTGAACTTATGCTATACAAACATTACAACAGAATGAAAAACAGAGAGAAACATAAATGAGCGGAAATCTGATTGCAATTATCGTCATATTGGTATTACTTCTGGTGCTTGCAGGAATCATTTATTATGCCTATTGCAACATCAGGAAAAAACTGCGGGATACCTCCCGGATGTTATTCGGAACGGACTCCATGATCGAGGGAATGAAACAGAGAGAAAAGGAAGTGGAAATGACACCGAAGTCGGTCTCTTCCGCAACCAACCTGTACATGCCGTCCATTATGCGGGATTTCCCGGAATTTCATTATCATGAGATGAAGAGCAGAGCGGAGAATGTGCTGACCTCCTATCTGCAGAGTATTACGAAACAGAATCCGGCCCTGTTGTCGGAGGGAACCAGAGAATTGAAAGAACAGCTCAGACTGCGGCTGGAAATGCTACAGAACCAGTCCCAGAAGGAGAGCTTTGAAAATATCCATATTCACAGAACGGAGATCCACCAGTACCGGAAGCAGAGGGGAAGACAGAGTATTGTCCTGCAGACGGCAGTGGAGTATTTTCATGCATTAAAAGAGAACGGAAAAGTAATAAGAGGCAGTGAAGAGCATAAAGAACAGGCCAAGTATAACGTGGAACTGGTCTATATCCAGGATCAGGATATGATCGAGAATCAGGAGGATGCCGGTCTGGGACTGAACTGTCCGAACTGTGGAGCACCGCTTCCGGGACTGGGAGCCAAGAAATGTATTTACTGTGACACGCCGATCGTGGAATACAATCTCCGTGTCTGGAATTTCAGCCGGGTGGAAGAGGTATAGAGAAAGCAAAAGAGGGTCTGCATGGAAGAAAAATGTATGGGATTGAAAAAAGAGGTTGCATTGCAGGAAAAACAGACAGGGGATGTGGACAGACAGCTGGATGAGACCACCAGAGAACTGCACCGGGAGAGGGAAAAGCTGATGGCTGTGATCCGTATGTCCGGAGATCTGATTTTCGAATATGATATTGTAAATGACAAGATGTATTATGCCGGTCCGGGAGAGGGAATTCTGTATTCCCGGCAGATCACGGAGGGGTATACAGATCAGCTGCTCAAAGAAGCCGGGAACCGGACAGAAACGGTAGAACAACAGCTGGCAGAAGCACTGCGCAGTGGCAAGCCGGATATTTATATCGAACTCTGCAAGACCGATGCGCAGGGGAAGCCCCGGTGGGTGAAGGTCATCGGACAGACTTTTTATGATGAAAAGGGAGAACCGGAGCGGGTTCTGGGAAAGGTCTGTGACATTGATGACCAGAAGAAAAAAGAGTGGGAACTGCGGGAAAAATCTCAGAAAGATTCCCTGACCGGATTGCTGAACAATTCTACCATCAAACAACAGATCGGTGCCAGGCTACAGAGCCTGAAACGCGGGCAGACTGGGTATCTGGTCGTACAGGATGTGGACAGCTTTAAGAAGATCAACGACACCAACGGCCATCTGTTTGGGGATGCGGTATTGTGTTCCTTTGCGGATGAACTCAGTAATATTTTCCCCGAGGCGTTAAAAGGCCGGATCGGTGGGGATGAATTTGTCTTCTATGTGGAGGGCATGGACAGAGAACAGCTGGAGGAGAAATTAAAACAGCTGAACCGCTGCATGTCTGACCGTTATGATGATGACAAGACAGGGCTGCACATTTCCTGTAGCCTGGGCGCGGCGGTGACAGACGGCACGGTGACGGATTACAATCTGTTGTTCCAGTGGGCAGATGCAGCCCTGTATCAGGTAAAGAGCAAAGGAAAGGGTGCTTATTACCTGCTGGATGTCAAGGAAGGTGTGGCATTGCCCGGCAAGAGTTATCTGGACAGTGAAGAGAACAAGGAGGACGAGATTGCCCATAAAGAGGCACAGTTTGAGAGTGCGGAAGATTTGGTATTATTTTGCATGGATCTGTTGGAAAATGTGCCGAATCTGACCAGCGCACTAAAGGTGATCTGTGAGCGGACCTGTAGCTTTTTTGGAATTGATGACATGATCTGTGTGGAAGTCAACGAGGCTGGACCTGCGATCCGTTATCAATGGAATCGTGAAGAGAAGAAAGATTTTGCCAGAAGAATCCTGAATCCCGGCGTGTTCGAATGGGACAGGATCCGGAAAAAGGCCGATGAATCCGGTGCTGTGATCTACCGGCAGTCAGAGACTCCGGATGTCTACAAGGAAGAGGCGGAGTCCGTGATGATTGTAATGTCCACGGCCGCTAAGGGATTAAAGGCCAGCGTTATTTTCTCAAATCGCCACACAGACAGAAGCTGGCAGGAGGAGAAAAATGCACTGTGCAGAATTTCTCACCAGATTTTTAACCGACTGCGCACGCTGAAGAATGCGGAGAAGGATCAGCGTGAGCTGAACCGGAAACTGAATTATGATGCTCTGACCGGACTGCCGATATATAACAAGTTTGTGGATAAGCTGGAGGCCTATATGGCTGCCCACGGGAAATCAGGATTGTTTTTTGTGTCATCTGATTTTTCAAATTTCCAGTATGTGAACGAAATGTACGGTTATGAAGTGGGAGATAGGATCCTGCATGATTTTGCGATAGCCTTGCAGGAAAAGTGCCAGAACGGCGTACTGTTCTGTCGTGTAACTTCGGATCATTTCGTGGGAGTGCTGAAGGAAGATACGGTGGAGAAGGCCAGAGACAAATATCTGGAATTCACCAATACTTTTGTGCAGAAGACCAACAGCCGCTACGACCAGTGCAATCTGGTCATTGCCACGGGAATGTATGAAATCCTGGAGAATGACTGGTCGGTGTCCTCCATGATGGATAATGCCAATGAGGCCAGAAAACAGTGCAAGACCCAGAAGGTAGACAGTGCGGTGGAAATCTATACAGAGAAGATCCGTAAGAATCTGGAGAATACCAGAGAGATCGTATCTGGTATGGTAGCTGCATATAATAATAAGGAATTTCGGGCGTATCTGCAGCCGAAAGTTTCTTTGCACACCGGAAAAGTAGTGGGTGCTGAAGCACTGGTCAGATGGATCCGGGCTGACGGTTCTATGGTAATGCCGGGGAGATTTATTGATGTCTTTGAGAGAAACGGATTTGTGACCAAGGTGGATTTTGCCATTCTGGATCAGGTACTGGAATATTTGCAGGATGCTTTGGTGCAGAGAGAAGAAGTGGTGCCGATCTCGGTGAACTTTTCCAGAAGGCATAATGAATATACAGACTTCGTACCGAATATTTTAAAACGCCTGAAAGACTACAAAGTACCCAGTGAACTTTTGGAAGTGGAAGTGACGGAATCTGTTTTCATGTCGGATCTAAATAAACTGACCAACAATCTGGAGACTCTCCGGGATAAAGGGGTAGAGATTTCAGTAGATGATTTCGGCAGCGGTTATTCATCCCTGAATCTGTTGTCCAAGGTAGCGGTGGATACGGTGAAGCTGGACAAGCAGTTCCTGGATGACACCATGAACAGCGAACGGGAAGAAACGGCATTGACAATTATCAAATATCTGACTAAAATGTTGAAGCATCTCGGCTTCAAGGTATTGGCAGAGGGGGTGGAGACGAAGGAACAGTTAGACATGCTGCGTCTGGCGGACTGTGACATCGTACAGGGCTATTTTTATGCAAAGCCTATGCCAATCGATGATTTCCGAAAGTTTTTGCAGGAATTTAATGAAAGGGATAATGCATAATTCATGAGTATTTATGATACCTTAAATAAAGAACAAAAAGAAGCGGTGCTTCATACGGAAGGACCGCTCCTTCTGTTGGCGGGCGCAGGAAGCGGCAAGACCCGTGTCCTGACCCACAGAGTGGCTTATCTGATCGATGAGATGGGAGTAAATCCATGGAACATTCTGGCCATCACTTTTACCAACAAAGCAGCCCAGGAGATGCGGGAGCGTGTGGATCAGATCGCAGGTTTCGGTGCGGATCAGGTATGGGTAGCGACATTCCATGCCACTTGCATGAGGATCCTCAGAAGACATATTGACCGGTTGGGCTATGATACGAATTTTACCATTTATGATACGGATGACCAGAAATCTGTGATAAAGCAGGTCTGCAAGCGCCTGAACATCGACACGAAGATGTACAAAGAGCGGACGCTGTTATCGGAAATTTCCTCCGCCAAGGACGAGCTGGTGGATGTGCGGGAATTTGAAGTAAAATCCGTGGGAGATTACAAGAAATCCGTGATCGCCAAGGTCTACAGAGAGTATCAGGAGACCTTGAAAAAGAGTAATGCACTGGATTTTGATGATATTATTGTAAAGACTGTGGAACTGTTCAAAAGCTGCCCGGAAGTACTTTATAATTATCAGGAACGTTTCAAATATATCATGGTGGATGAGTACCAGGATACCAATACAGCGCAGTTCGAACTGATCCGTCTGTTGGCGGACGGTTATCGCAATCTGTGTGTGGTAGGTGATGATGACCAGTCCATCTACAAATTCCGCGGTGCCAATATCCGTAATATTCTGGACTACGAGAAGGTATATCCCGATGCAAAGGTGATTAAGCTGGAACAGAACTACCGATCCACCCAGAACATCCTGGATGCGGCCAACGCGGTGATCCGTAACAACAGAGGCCGTAAGGAAAAAGCCCTCTGGACGGAAAAAGGATCAGGCAGCCGGGTACATTTCAGGCAGTTTGACAATGCCTATGAAGAGGCGGAATACATTGCGGACGATATTGCCGACAAGGTGAAAAATGACGGCATTGCCTATGCGGACTGTGCGGTGCTGTACCGTACCAATGCCCAGTCGCGACTTCTGGAAGAACGTATGGTAGTGGAGGGCATTCCCTATCATGTGGTAGGTGGAGTGAACTTCTATGCCAGACAGGAGATCCGCGATATTCTGGCATATCTGAAAACTATTGATAACGGCAGGGATGAAGTGGCTCTGCGCAGAATTATTAATGTGCCGAAAAGAAGCATCGGTGCGGCATCCTTGGAAAAGGTAGCAGACTATGCACAGATGAAGGATATTACTTTATTTGATGCATTGTGTGAAGCAGATCAGATCAAGGGACTGGGAAGAGCGGAGCCCAAGATCCGTGGATTTGTGAATCTGATCGAGGTACTTCGCAGCGGATTATCTTCGTATACATTGCCGGATCTGATCAAATCTCTGCTGGAACGGATCGATTATGCAGAATATCTGCGGGATCAGGATGAGGAATCCGCTGAGGATCGTCTGGGGAACGTAGATGAATTGATCACCAAGGCGGCCGCATATGAGGAGACTCACGACGAGCCTTCTCTGTCGGAATTTCTGGAAGAAATCATGCTGGTGGCAGACATTGACAATGTGGAGAACGGTGACAACCGGGTGCTGCTCATGACGCTGCACAGTGCCAAAGGCCTGGAATTCCCGGTGGTGTATCTCGCCGGCATGGAAGATGGATTATTCCCCAGCTTTATGACCATTGCTTCCGATGACCCGTTGGAGATCGAGGAAGAGAGAAGACTGGCTTATGTGGGAATCACCAGAGCCAAGGAGGATCTGACGCTGACCTGTGCAAAGAGCAGAATGCTGCGTGGGGAGACCCAGTACAATCCGGTGAGCCGTTTTGTGAGGGAGATTCCGAAGAAATTATTGGATAATACCCTGCCACCCAGCAGAAGATACCGGGACGATGATCTGGAAGATTTTCAGGCGAGAAGAGCCAATGAAGCAGCTCTTCGTGCCATGGGACTGGAGGCAATTGCATCTCCCCGGTCTGGATCCGGCTCGGACAGTGGTTTTGGCGGCTTCGGTAATACCGGCTTTGATCCAAGACCCAAGGCGACCTTAAAACCCCGTGTTACGGCAAAGGCGGATAAACCTTATATTTCCAAGGGCATCAGCGGACTGAATCAGCTGGCCGGACTGCAGAAGGGCACGGAGTTCAAGGCACCGGAGAAACTGGACTACGAGGTAGGTGACAGAGTGCGCCATATCAAATACGGCGAGGGCACGGTACTAAATATCGTGAGAGAACCCAGAGACTATAAAGTCACCGTAGCGTTTGACCAAGCGGGACAGAAGATCATGTATGCCTCTTTTGCCAAGCTAAAACAGGTCTAGTGTGAAAAATGATTTGTGAGTATAGTATTTTTTACAGAAACATGGTATGATATAAAGGAATGAAAACAATTGCTTTGCATCCATAAATACGAATAGATGCAGGAAAGGCAGGTAAATAATATGAACAGAATTGAAAATCTGGTAGATCTTGACAAATTAAATGAGCTGAAAGTCAGCGAACTGAAGAAGCTTAACAAGCTGTTGGGTAAGGAAGTGGAAGAGAAGAAGGAGCGCAATGTCCTGGTATGGGTACTGGCGATCATTGGCGCTGTAGCAGCTGTTGCAGCTGTAGCTTATGCCGTATATCGTTTCTTCTTTGCACAGGATTATCTGGAAGACTTCGAGGATGATTTCGAAGATGAAGCAGATGACGTGGAAGAGGATGACGACGACTTCTTCGAGGATGAAGGAGAGAACTAACCCATGAAAAAAGGACAGGTATATGAAGGATCTATTGTAAGGGTCGATTTTCCCAACAAAGGGATCGTCTGTGTGGGAGAAGAGACTGCTGTAGTCAAGAACAGCCTGCCCGGACAGAAAGTCAAGTTCTCAGTGAATAAAGTACGCAAAGGGAAGGCGGAAGGAAGGCTTTTAGAGGTGACAGAGAAGTCACCTCTGGAAACCGGACGGACGTGTTCCCTTTTTGGGTTATGCGGCGGATGTACCTATCTGTCTCTTCCCTATGAAGAACAGCTGAAAGTCAAGGAGGAACAGGTAAAACGCCTGCTGGACAGTGTGTTAAACAAGCAGGAGGAAGCCTGGGCTTTTGAGGGCATCAAGGGCAGCCCGAAGGCTTATGAATACCGTAATAAGATGGAATTTTCCTTCGGAGACGAGTACAAGGACGGACCGCTGGCGCTGGGCATGCATAAGAGAGGCAGCTTCTACGATATAGTGACCGTAGCGGACTGTGAGATCGTGGATGCGGATTACCGCCTGATCTTACAGACAGTGAGAGATTACTTTGCCCGGGAGAAGGTAAGCTTTTTCCACAGAATGAGCCATGAGGGGTACTTACGTCACCTGCTGGTACGTAAGGCATCCCGCACCGGAGAGATTCTGGTGGCACTGGTGACGACCTCCCAGGATCCCTGGCAGGGAGAGACGGCGGTGGAAGGAAGCTTGGATGTGGATGCGCTGATCACAGGATTTAAGGATCTGCTGCTTTCCCTGGAACAGGATAGGAAGCTAGCCGGAAAATTCGCAGGAATCTTACATATTACCAATGATTCCATTGCAGATGTGGTGCAGAGTGATCGTACGGAGCTGTTATACGGACAGGAGTATTTTTATGAGGAACTGCTGGGGTTGAAATTCAAGATCTCCACATTCTCCTTTTTCCAGACCAACTCTTACAGTGCGGAGGTACTGTACCAGACGGCAAGAGATTATGTGGGCGACCTGGGCGGCAGTGACAAGACTGTGTTCGACCTCTACAGCGGCACCGGTACCATCGCACAGCTCATGGCACCGGCGGCCGGAAAGGTTATCGGCGTGGAAATCGTGGAGGAAGCCGTAGAGGCAGCAAAGAAAAATGCCGCTGCCAACGGACTGGATAACTGCGAATTCATCGCCGGAGATGTACTGAAGGTTCTGGACGAAGTGGAAGAGAAGCCGGATATGATCATCCTGGATCCCCCCAGAGACGGCATCCACCCCAAGGCACTGCCGAAGATCATTGCTTACGGCGTGGATCATATTGTCTACATCTCCTGCAAACCCACCAGCCTTGTGCGGGATCTGGAAGTGTTCCTGGAGAACGGTTACCGCGTGGACAAGGCCGTGGCCGTGGACCAGTTCCCCTGGACCGCAAATGTCGAGACGGTATGTTTATTGTCCAAACTTCAAAGCAAGGAACATATCGAGATCGAAGTGAAGATGGACGAGCTGGATTTGACATCGGCTGAGAGTAAAGCCACCTATGATGAGATCAAAGCTTATGTGTTGGAAAAGCACGGCCTGAAGGTGTCCAGCCTGTATATCTCCCAGGTTAAGCGGAAGTGCGGGCTAGATGTGGGGCAGAATTATAATCTGTCAAAGAAAGAAGACGCGAAAGTACCACAGTGCCCGCCGGAAAAGGAAGCTGCAATTATGGATGCACTAAAGCATTTTCAAATGATTTGATGGCAAGCCTGTCTTGCTCAAAGCAAAACGTGGTCTGGGATTCCAATATCCAGACCACGTTTTTGCCAATCAATAGCTCACGATTTCGTGAATTTTATTTGTCTTTTAGCACAATATCCGTTATACTAGTAAATAGGAAAAAATCAGGAGGTGCGGGATGGCAATCAGTTACAATCGGCTGTGGAAACAGTTGATCGATCATGGTTTGAGCAAAACCGACATGATGCACCGTGCAAAAATCAGCACCAATGTTTTAGCACGATTAAGTAAAGGTGAGCCTGTCTCCATGGACAGCATGGAAAAAATCTGCACCATGCTGGGATGCAATATCGGAGACGTGATGGAATTTATCCCTGATACAGAAAACGGAGGAATAGATGCATGATTACAGGTGTGATTAAAAATAAAGTAGATAAAATCTGGACGGACATCTGGGCGGGCGGCATTACCAATCCTCTAACCGTCATCGAACAGCTGACCTATCTTATGTTTATCCGCTCTCTGGACGAAAAAGAGCTGGAAACGGAAGAATTTGAGCATATGACTGGCGAGAAGATGGAGAAGAATTTCCCCCAGTCTACCGTTGGACAGTCCATGCGCTGGAGTAAATTCAAGAACAACGATCCCCGCGATATTTTCAATGTAATTTCCCAGCGGGTCTTCCCTGCCATCAAAAACATGAAACGTGGCCGCCTGCCGGACTTCACCGAGCAGGGGGAACTGGTGGAAATCGCCGACGATTCCAGCAGTGATGTGCAGAATGAGACGGCCTTTGCCCGGTACATAGCGATGCGATGTTCCTGATTCCTACGCCGCAGGTGTTGCAAAAAATCATCACAGGGTTGGATGACCTGTATGAGCATGACATTGCCGATTTGGATATGCAGGGCGACTTGTACGAGTACATGTTGGGCAAACTGGCTACCGCTGGGCAGAACGGCCAGTTTCGCACTCCCAAGCACATCCGGGAAATGATGGTGGAGTTGTTGCAACCCACCCCGAACGACACCATCTGCGACCCGGCCTGCGGCACGGCAGGCTTTCTGGTCTCCGCCGCGGAGTACATTCGCAACCACTACGAGGATACCATGACTTCCGAGCAGTGGGAGCACTTTGCTGGGGATGCCTTCACCGGCTTTGACACAGACCGCACCATGCTGCGCATTTCTGCGATGAACCTGATGCTGCACTCCATCAGCCACCCGGAGATTGACTACAAGGACAGCGTTTCCAAGCAGAACCAGATCAGCGACAAGTTTACCATGTGTCTGGCAAATCCGCCTTTCAAGGGCACCGTGGACGCGGAAAGCATCAACGACAACCTGAAAGCCGTGACCAACACCAAAAAGACCGAGCTGTTGTTTCTGGCGCTGTTCCTGCGGATGCTGAGAAAGGGTGGTCAGTGCGCCTGCATCGTACCGGACGGCGTGCTGTTCGGCTCCTCCAAGGCGCACAAAGCTATTCGCAAAGAACTGGTAGATAACCATCAGCTGCGGGCGGTGATTTCTATGCCCTCA
>ERZ859980.437-NODE-437-length-26802-cov-1.607806_pt1 | contig 26802 bp, 32 predicted proteins | sample MGYA00509984_ERZ859980 | MGnify/ENA primary metagenome ERZ859980 (study PRJEB30046, sample SAMN00715173) | human gut metagenome | study: EMG produced TPA metagenomics assembly of the A metagenome-wide association study of gut microbiota in type 2... | reverse complement strand
GCCTTCCCGCATCTTTGCTGAAGCTCCGTCTGCTCACTGCTTGTTATGGAGAGGTTTTCGATGAGCCTTTGGCAGATGAAGCTCACTCCATCATTGCCTCCTGGAATGCTGCATTGCTGACTGCCGAACAGAAGGAAGCTGTTGATGAGTTTCAGAACGTGATGGAGAATCCTTATCCGTGGGAGGAAGTGGAATGAAAATGTGTAAATAGAATTTCTCTTTGAAGAAAATTATCTTTATGTGAATAAAACTGCAATACTCTATAAGATAGCATTCAATTCCACTCCTTATTTTCTGAACCGTTGAAAGAGAGTGATTATGATTTGTGCCTCCTGATTGAGGAGGAAGTGACGACTTTCTCTTTTTTTGAATATCGTCGGAAGTAAAGAATCCGTTTTCCATGATTTACCAGAGCGATTATCTGACCATCAAAGATTATGATAGGGATGTTTTAGTGTACGTTTTGTTCTTTTCCAATGATGAGCTATGGTTTCTTGAATTTACTGGTACTTTTTTTCTATAAACTAGGTTTAGGGTACACTTATGTGCCCTTTCAAAAGTAGATGCTTTTATTAAGTACTTACAATCTATAATGCTTTAGGTCTATATAGATTTAAAATAACTATTTACTTTTACAATATGTATGTTTAATTTAAAGCAATTTATTACAGATCATGTGATTTGTCATCCGACAAGTATGTTTGTTACAGACATTGAAGCTAATAAGGAAGCACTTCAGACAGAAATTGGAAACAAAAGTGTATGTGTAATAGGTGGAGCCGGTTCTATTGGTTCTTCCTTTATTAGAGCCATACTGCCTTCAAGCCAGCCAAGTTAATTGTGATTGACTTGAATGAAAACGGACTCGCAGAGCTGGCACGTGATTTGCGTTCCACTTATGGCATGTATGTACCCACTGAATACCGGTCCTATACTTTGAACTTTGCAGATCCCATTTTTGAAATAATCTTCCGTGAAGAGAAAGGTTTTGATATTGTGGCTAATTTTTCTGCCCACAAGCACGTTCGTAGTGAAAAAGATAGGTATTCGGTACAAGCTTTGATTGAGAATAACGATGTAAAGGCAAAGAAACTTCTTGACTTGTTGGCCGTTTTTCCTCCCAAACACTTTTTTGTGTTTCTACTGACAAGGCTGCAAATCCGGTCAATATCATGGGAGCCAACAAACGCATAATGGAGGATATGATAATGGCCTATACCTCTAAGGTTAAGGTGACAACAGCCCGTTTTTTCAATGTAGCCTTTTCAAACGGTTCACTTCCCGATGGATGGATTCATCGGGTGATGCACAAACAATCTCTTGTTGCCCCAAATAATGTTTCACATCATTTGGGGCAACAAGAGGAAAGTGGACAGATTTGTATGTTAGCTTGTATTTTGGGTAAAAAAGATGAGATTTTCTTTCCCAAATTGGGTGAAAAGCAGATGCTGACTTTTCTGCCATTTGTGACGATTATGTAGAGAGCATTGGTTGTGTCAACGCCAGTTCTCCACTGATGAAGAAGTCAAACGATTCACAGCCCAAATGTCCTTTGATAACGGAGAGTATCTCGTAGTCTATTTTGGCTGTGACATTACCGGTGAGAAAGCATACAAGGAATTCTATGTGGCAGGTAAAAAATAATATGGATCGCTTTAGTGCTTTAGGTGTAATTGAGGAAGTAAACAAGCGTTTGATGTTGGAAATAGTTACCTTTCTCAATGCTGATGGAATGCGAATTATGTTCCAACAGGCAGCTTAGTGGCCGCTTAATTTATAAAAAATACTTGAGTCTTAATAGTAAGAAAAATACCGAGTAACGAAGTAACAAAATAGATACAGTTTTTGTAACATATTACTCAGAAGGATTGGTATAATACGTATTTGAAGGGTTGTAGGGCTACCTATTTGAGGTTGAAAAGAGGAAAACTGGGTATTCAACCCAAGAAAAATAGTCCAAAATATTGCGGTTTACTGACTTCAAGGCGTTCAAATTCCAATTTTCTTGGATTTTTACCTGCCACGGTAATACATTGATAGTACAATTTCAATAATTTGCTGCAAAAAAAACGGAACACATAAATGTTAATTAGAAATGTTTTATTTCGATACATTAAATTATTTTAAAAGCTCTTTTCTGGAAAGTCAACTTAAAGTTGATAAGGTTCGAATCCTTGCTGAGGGACAAATAAATCCAAAAGAAACTATTTCTTCACTTTTGTAGCTTTTTCGAGAAAACAAGTCTGGAGGGTATTTATGTAGTGATAAATTTAATGATATAAACAAATATATTATGAGTATTTTCGCAGGTAAAACGCTGATGATTACCGGTGGTACTGGATCATTTGGCAACGCTGTTCTCAATCGTTTTCTTTGTACTGATATTGGCGAAATCCGTATTTTTTCTCGTGATGAGAAGAAGCAGGACGATATGCGTCACGAGTATCAAGTGAAGTATCCTGATGTGGTCCCAAGATTAAATTTTTCATTGGCGATGTTCGCAATCTTCAGTCTTGCAAGAACGCAATGCCTGGTGTAGATTACATCTTCCATGCTGCAGCCCTCAAGCAGGTTCCTTCTTGTGAATTCTTCCCAATGGAAGCTGTCAAGACAAACGTCATTGGTACAGATAACGTTCTTACTGCTGCTATCGAGGCAGGTGTAGGTGCTGTTATCTGTTTGAGTACAGACAAGGCTGCTTATCCCATTAACGCAATGGGGATTACCAAAGCTATCGAGGAGAAGATCGCTGTTGCCAAAAGTCGCTATTCGGGCAATACAAAAATCTGTTGCACTCGTTACGGCAATGTTATGTGTTCACGTGGCTCCGTTATTCCTCTCTGGATTGACCAGATCCGCAACGGTAATCCTATCACGCTTACTGAACCTAATATGACTCGCTTCATTATGTCTCTCGAGGAGGCTGTAAATCTCGTACTCTTCGCTTTTGAGCATGGCCAAAATGGTGATATTCTTGTTCAGAAAGCACCTGCTTGTACCATTCAGACTCAAGCTGAAGCCGTTTGTGAACTCTTCGGTGGCAAAAAGGAAGACATCAAAGTTATCGGTATTCGACATGGCGAGAAGATGTATGAGACGCTTCTGACTAACGAGGAATGTGCTAAGGCCGAAGATATGGGAGATTTCTATCGAGTGCCTGCTGACAATCGTTCTCTCAATTATGATAAATACTTTACAGAGGGTAACGAAAAACGAGATGTTCTTACAGAGTTCAACTCAGATAATACTCGCCGATTAAACCTTGAAGAAACTAAGTTAAAGATTTCGGCTCTTGAGTATATTCAAAAAGAACTCTTTGGTGAAGGAAACTTCGTACAATAAGCATTTAAGGAAAAAGATTATGAAGTTTTTTATATGTGGATGTAATGGTATGGCAGGCCATACCATATCCCTCTATCTCAAAGAGCAAGGTCATGATGTCTATGGCTTCGACCTTCGCGAATCGCAGTACGTTCCATCCTTTGCTTGTAATGCGTTCGATACCGAAACCCTTCGAAAGGTAATCACCGAGGGCAATTATGATACAGTCATTAACTGTATTGGCGTGCTCAATCAGTTTGCAGAACAGAATCACGCACTTGCTTCGTTCCTCAATTCATACTTCCCTCACTTCCTTGCTGACGTAACCAAGAACACAAACACTCAAGTTATCCACATGTCTACCGACTGTGTCTTCTCTGGTCGCAGAGGCTCCTATACAGAAAGCGATTTTCAGGATGGCGAGACTTTCTACGATCGATCAAAGGCTCTTGGCGAACTAAATGACGACAAGAATATCACTCTTCGTAACTCTATCGTAGGTCCTGACATAAATCCTATGGGTATCGGCCTTCTCAACTGGTTCCTCCATCAGGAAGGTGAGATTAACGGTTTCACAAAAGCTATGTGGACAGGTCAGACCACCCTACAGCTAGCTAAGACTATGGAGCGGGCAGCACTCACTCGTGCTCACGGACTTGTCAATACCGTACCGAATCACTCCATCAGCAAGTACGAGCTTTGCGGACTCTTCAACAAATATTTCCGCAACAGTAGCATCAAGATTAATCCTATTGAAGGCGTAAATACCGATAAGTCTCTCAAGCGCACCAATTTCGAGTTTTCTTACCTCATCCCTGATTATGAGATTATGGTTCGAGAACTTGCAGAATGGGTTTACACACACAAAGACATGTATCCACATTATAATCTTTAATTCTAGATGAAAAGACTGAAGTTAATGACAATAGTAGGTACTCGTCCTGAAATCATAAAGATGAGTGCCATTATTAAGAAAGCAGATAAGTATTTCGACCATGTTTTAGTACATACTGGTCAGAACTACGACTATAACCTCAACGAGGTGTTTTTCAAGGACCTCGGACTCCGTGAGCCTGATCACTACCTGGGGGTGGTAGGCAAAAATATAGGTGAGACCATGGGCAATGTAATCTCTAGGGCCTACGACCTCATGGTAGAGGTGAAGCCAGATGCTATCATTGTTCTTGGTGATACAAACTCATGCCTCTCTATCATTGCAGCTAAACGTCTCAAGATACCTATCTTCCATATGGAGGCTGGCAATCGTTGTAAGGATGAGAACCTGCCTGAGGAGGTTATTCGCCGAATTGTGGACGTCACATCAGATGTTAACATGTGTTATTCTGAGCATGCTCGTCGCTACATCCTTCAGAGTGGTGTCAAGCCTGAATATACCTATGTTGTAGGTTCACCTATGGCAGAGGTGCTTCGTGAGATGCTCCCTCAGATTGAGGCATCTACTATTCTTGATGAATTCCACCTTGAACCTAAGAAGTATATCCTTCTTTCTGCACACCGTGAGGAGAATATCGATATTGAGGAAAATTTCATGTCGCTAATGAATGCTGTCAACGAGATGGCTCGTGCTTACGATATGCCAGTTCTATATAGCTGCCACCCACGTTCAGAGAAGATGATTGCGAAGCGTGGATTCAAGTTTGATAATCGTGTCATCCAGCACAAACCTCTTGGATTCTTCGATTATAACAAACTCCAGCAGAATGCGTTCTGTGTTGTATCTGATTCTGGTACTGTGCCAGAGGAGGGGGCATTCTTCCACTTTCCAGTTGTATCTGTTCGTACCTCTACAGAGCGTCCTGAGGCAATGGATAAAGGTGTCTTCACAATTGGTTCTATCACTTCTGAGGCCGTATGCCAGGCCATTGAACTTGCAACCTCTATGCACGAGAATGGCGATGACCCATATCCCGTTCCAGCATATACTGATGAAAACGTATCAACAAAGGTTGTTAAGCTCATTCAAAGTTATGTAGGTGTCATCAATAAAATGATCTGGAGAAAGTCTTTTTGAGACATATTTTTTACCCAAGAGGGACATATTCAACTTGTTGGAGAATCAAAGCGACGAGAAAAGTGCAAATTGACGCTAAGGACATAAGTGCAGCTCTAAGTAGAGAAAATAAAAAAAGTGTAACTATTGGAGGGAGTGATATCTTCCTTCGATTATGTCAAGCAAAAGCTTGATTCTATTACATTCTTCAACTTTGATTTTATATGCAAAACGAACTTCAAATATCACAACGTGGCATAGAGATACCTCAGTCACCTATACGCAAATTGATACCATTGGCATATAAGGCTGAGGATGAGAGAGTGAAGATATTATTGGTCAGCCCGATCTTCCTACTCCACAAAAACACTGGATGTGCTTTCTATGATTGATAGGAAAACACTAGAGTATAGTCCTTCTCAAGGCTATCGCTCTCATTACGTCAAGTGCTGGTGAATTATTATGAGCGCTACCAGATTAAGTTGCATTCGGATGAAATTATTATCACTTCAGGTGGTAGTGAAGCGGTTTTATTTGCCTTTATGAGTTGCCTAAATTCTGGTGACGAAATTATTGTACCAGAGCCTGCTTATGCCAACATGAGCTTTGCTATTGCAGTGGGTGCTGTTTCTGTACTGTCACTACTACTATCGAGGAGGGATGCTGTTTGCCTAAGGTAGAAAAGTTTGAGGAGCTGATCAATTTGCGTACTAAAGCCATCCTGATTTGTAATCCTAACAATCCTATAGGCTATCTCTATTCTCAGAAGGAGATGAATCAGATTTGTGATTTGGTGAAGAAGTACAATCTGTACTTCTTTTCTAATGAGGTATATCGTGAGTTCATTTATACTGGTTCGCCTTATATTTCTGCTATACATCAGGAGGAAATTGAGCAGAATGTGGTTTTGATTGATAGTGTATCGAAGCGATATAGTGAATGTGGAATACGCACTGGTGCACTTATCACTAAGAATGATGCCGTACGCAAAACAATGATGAAGTTCTGTCAGGCATGGCTTTCTCCACCATTGATTGGTCAGATTATCGCAAAGGCTAGTATTGAAGGAACAGAGCAATATAGTTGTGACATATACGAGGAATATGCCGAACGCAGAAAATGTTTAGTTGATAATGTAAACCGACTGGCGATAGTTTTAATCCGGATTTCCCTGTTTTTATTGAATGGTATCGCAGCAATAAAGACTTGGCAGAGAAAAACGAATTAGTGATTGGACATATCATTAGCCAGTTTAATTTAAAGGTGTTTCTTGGACATTATAAAAAATAATATAAACTATGTTTAAAGAACAAATAATTGACCCTATTATGCGAAACCTCTTTGAGGGTAAAGACCGTAATGCTTTTTGTATCAAAGATGAGTTCTTCACTTATGGACAATTTGCTGATAAAATCACAAATATCCGCTCATTACTTCAGGCAAGAAAACCACAAAACAAAAATGTAGGTCTTGTAACAAATAATGACATAGAAACTTATGCATCAATAATTGCGCTTTGGTTGGATGGTTATTGTTACGTCCCTTTACATATTAAGCAACCAATAGACCGATGTCTTGATATTGTAAAGCAAGTAGGTATAGATACAATCTTGGATTCTAGTAACAAGAGTAGATACGATTTGTCACTTGTTGTCACTTTAACAGAAAAAGCTGAATTAACAGCAAACTTAGAGCCGAAAAAGGATATTAGTGACAATGATTTGGCTTATATCCTCTTTACTTCAGGAAGTACTGGAAAGCCAAAAGGTGTTTCTCTTTCACGTCTCAATATCGGTTCATTCATGGATTCATTTTGGGCAACAGGAATAAAACTAAGTTCAGAAGATAAATGCCTTCAGACATTTGACCTTACATTTGATGTGTCAGTACAATGTTATTTGGCTGGATTGATTAGTGGAGCTTGTATTTATACAGTACCATATGGGGAGGGAAAGTATCTTTATGTTGCAGGCTTGGTGGATGAATACCATCTTACTTTTGCTGTTATGGCACCGTCTATGTTACGTTTTATGCAACCTTTTTTTGAGCAAGTGGATATGAGTTCACTAAAAACTTGTATTCTTACTGCTGAGGCTTGTCCAAAGGTATTACTTGAGACTGCTTATAAGTATTGCCCAGATGTAGAACTATATGATTTTTATGGCCCAACCGAAGCTACGATTTACTGTACATATTACAAACTGTCTAGAGAAGGTGAAAATAAAGAATTAAACGGAATAATTTCTATAGGGAAACCTCTTAAACATTGTGTTAGTATAATATTAGATGAAAATGGTAATGAAGTTCCTATTGGAGAAAAAGGCGAACTTTGTATTGCCGGCCCACAGGTAACTCCAGGTTATTGGAACAATCCGGAGAAAAATGAATCATCTTTTTTTATCCGCAAATACAAAGATGAGGATCTTCGTTTCTATCATACTGGAGATTTGACCTTCCAAGATAGAGATGGTGATATAATGTATTCTTGCCGAATAGATAATCAAGTAAAAATCCAAGGATTTCGTATCGAATTGGGGGAAATAGAGCATCATGCACGTGTTGCAACAGGAAAAAACTTAATTTGTATTGCTTGTGAATCAAATGGAATAAATGAACTATTTCTTGTAATTGAAGGTGAGCAATTTGACACAAAAGAGATGGTTAATTATATGAAAAGTAAAATGCCTTCATATATGATACCTACTCATATCAAGTTTATGGAAAAATTTCCACTCAATAATAGCGATAAAATTGATCGTCCAAAAATCAAAACTGAAATTTGTAGATAAATAATGATAGATAAATTAGCTAAAAATGAATGCTGCGGTTGTAATGCTTGCGGCGATATTTGTCCAAATGAATCTATATCTTTTAACAAGGATGAGGAGGGTTTCCTTTATCCTCATATTAATTATGAAACATGCATTCAATGTAATTTATGTGAGAAGGTGTGTCCCATAATAAACATAGACGACTTAAAAAAGAATGATTTTGAAAAACCAAAGTGTTATGCAGCTGTCCATAAGAATCTTCGCGTTAGATTTGATAGCACTTCAGGTGGGGCTTTCTCCGCGTTTGCAAAAAAAGCTTATCAAGAAAAGGCTTTTGTAGGAGGTGCTGTATGGAATGAGGATTGGAGTGTATCACAGTATATCTCCAATAATAAAAAGGACATTGAACGATTACGTAGTTCAAAATATATACAAAGTAATGCTATTGGCTTTTACGAGAAGGTAAAAAAACTTCTTAAGTCCGGTGAAAAAGTTGTGGTATGTGGAACTCCGTGTCAAATGGCGGCATTACGAAGTTTTCTGGGAAAACCTTACGAAAACCTTTTAATTATTGATTTAGTATGTATGTATGTAAATTCACCTAAGATATGGGATGCATATATCAAACATCTTGAAAATAAGCATCATTCAAAGGTTATTTATATTAAGGACAAGAATAAAGAAATAGGCTGGAGAACATTATGTACAAAGATCGTATTTGAAAATGGAGATGTAATCTATGAAACTAAAGAAAAAAATGCATTTCGTAGATGTTACATGGGGATGGGAGTAGCTGCACGTCCATCATGTCACAACTGTAAATTTAAAGGTTTTCCTAGAATTGCAGATATTACACTTGCAGATTTCTGGGGAGTAGAAAAGTACTTGTCTAAAGATTATGATAATAATCTAGGCACATCTATGGTCTTACTAAATTCGGAAAAAGGAAGAGTATTTTATGAAGAGAAAGTTGCTTCTCAACTATTGACAGAGGAAATTGCTTTTGATTCAATATTGGGTGGAAATTTAGGGTTATTACAATCTCATAAACCTAATGCATCTATAGATAGACCTACATTTTATAAAGAGCTGAATTATTCTGATTTTGGGAATCTGGTAGATAAATATCTATCTCAGAAGCTACGAACTAAGACAAAACTAAAGAACATTGCAAGATTTCTAAAGCAGGCGATATGTGCTTCCGAAGGGAATTTGTTTACATTCTTTAAAACTGTTAATTACAATTTGTTTAACAAGCATATTGATGCTAGTATTGTAAATAGACATTATCTTATACTTCATCCGCATACATTGTTCAGATTAGGCAAAGATAGTAAAATAAAGATAAATGGTGTATTTTGCATTGGGCGTAGTAATTGTACAAAGGATGTGCTATACTCTAAAATTATTTTAAGGGAAAATGCATCGCTTATTGTTGGTGGTAATTATACATTTAGTGCTGGATGCGATATTCAAGTTTTTAAAAATGCGATTTTTGAAATAAAGGGTGGAGGGGACTCAAATGTAAATGTAGAAATTGTATGTGCAAAGTCTATTACTTTTGAGCCATACGTTTATTTAGGTAGAAATGTAATAATACGTGACACAAATGGAGATCATTATATGTCACGTCAAGGATATAAAATATCAAAGCCAGTAACGCTCGGAACACATGCTTGGATTTGTGATCGCGCTTCAATTATGTCTGGAGTACATGTGTGGCCAGGTGGGATAGTTGGTGCTAGCGCATATGTAACCTCTGATGTTCCAGCATTTAGTATGGTAAGTGGAAATCCTGCTCAAATAGTTGATGAGGAGGTCTATTGGAAAGCATAAATATTCATATTCAAAATTATATAATTATGGAAAATGAAATTTTAGAGATTTTTAGAAGTGTTTTCAACGAAGAAGATTCTTCATCTATTACTCTTGAAACAGAGTTTCGCGACTTAGCGCAGTTTACATCTCTTACTCAAGTCGTATTGATTGATGCTATTCAAAATCAACTCAACGTTAAACTTAAACTGTTACCACTAATTAAAGCAGAAACAATTGGAGATGTACTTGAGTTAGTTGAGAACAATGGATAAACTATTGTATGTATGGTAGAATCGACTGGTTCTACCATCTCAACCGACACTATGGATACGTCAGGTAAAACAATCGCAAAAAATACAGCATTCCTTTATATAAGGATGCTCGTTGTGATGGGTGTAACTATTTTTACATCCAGAATAATATTACAGAGACTTGGTACTACTGACTATGGAATTTATAATGTGGTCGTGGTGTAGTATCAATGATGGTTTTCTTAAATAGTGCTCTTAACGCATCAACAAGCCGTTTCCTAACTTATGAACTTGGACTCGGAAACACTAACCAATTAAAAAGGGTATTTTCTGCATCTCTGAACCTACATATTGGTATTTCATTTATTGTTTTTCTCATATTGGAAACAGCCGGTTTATTCTTTTTTTATGATAAATTAGTTATTCCTCAAAATCGTATAACTGCAGCATTTTGGGTGTATCAGTTTGCCATTGTAACAATGGCTATAAATTACACTCAAGTTCCCTATAATGCGAGTTTAGTTAGTCATGAAAATATGGCTGTGTATGCTTTCGTGGGACTTTACGAAGCTTTTTCAAAATTATTAATTGCATATCTCATTCAGATTTCTCCTATTGACAAATTGGTATTTTACGGACTGTTACTCATGCTTAACACTGTAGCAATTCAGTTATTTTATAGGTTTTATACAAAAAATAAATATGAAGAGTGCCGTTTTAGGCTAATAAAGGATAAATCCTTATATAAAAAACTGTTATCCTACTCCATTTGGGATTTGTTTGGGGGAATGGCTGGTGTTAGTCAAAATCAAGGTTTAAATGTATTATTGAACGTATTCTTCGGACCAATTGTTAATGCTGCAAGTGGTATATCATTTCAAATACAATCAGCAGTTAAATTGTTTATTAACAATTTCCTCACAGCTGTACGTCCACAGGTCGTGAAAAGCTTTGCTGAGAAAAACTTTGATCGAATGTATGGCTTGACTTTTAAGGCTATAAAATATTCGCTTCTTTTAATGATGGCTTTGGTTGTTCCTCTAATCTTCGAATCAGAATTTGTCCTGAAAATTTGGTTAGGTGATACATATCCACCAGAAACAGTATTATTTACAAGGATAATTCTAGTATCAGCATTGTTTGATGTGATAGAAGGTGGACAGAATATGGCATTTCATGCAATTGGAAGAATTAAAACTGGAAACATTGTATGTGGTTCAATTATGATATCATCATTGCCTATAAGTTATATTTTATTAAAATTCGGATGTCCTTCATACATACCATTTATAATTGTAATCATAACGAATGTAATTAATCAAATATTGACTTTACTAATTATGAAGTCTTATGTTGATTTTTCACTTCAAAAATTGATTGTTCATACATATCTACCGGTGATGGCTGTTGTTGCATTTGTGTTTTCTGCCCCATTTTTAATTATTAATATGATAGAAGGTAACTTGTTACGTTTTATCATTAATTTTCTTACGATAGAACTGATCATATTATTTATGGGATGGTTTTTTGTCCTAAAAAAAGAAGATAAGACACAAATATTTAATTTAATTAATAAAAAGATCAATAGTGTTTGAATTAATCAGAAATAGCAAGCAAATAGTTGCTTAGATTTTTTGGTATGTTTATAACGCTATAGTTAATTTAGATAATATGTGTAAATATTATTTATATGAATACTTTAAAATCTCTTATTAATTTCTAAGAATACAAGAAATAAGTTTAAACTAATTATGAAAGAACTAAGAACGTTATCCGGTTTGCCTGTACCTCCTATTGGATTAGGCACTTTCCCATTACAAGGTAGAGAGATGGCAGACACAGTTTTAGCCGCTGCTCAAATTGGATATAGATTAATTGATACATCGGATGATTATCGAGGCGAAACAGGAATTGGTATCGCATGTTCTGAACTTTATCAAAAAATAGGATTAAAAAGAGAAGATTTATTCCTTCAAACAAAAATATCTCAGGATAACTCTTATTTGGATGATCCACTAGATGGCGTTTGGTTTAATCCGAATTCAATTCATCAGAAACTTCATACTGTAAGGGATGTCGTAAGGGAAAAAATCTCTATATCACTGAGAGAGATGAAAACACCATATCTTGACTCGGTACTTATTCATTATCCATTTCCTGGCTATTATTATGAAATTTGGGAAGAACTAATTAGCCTAAAAAATGAAGGTGTTATCAGATATATAGGAGTTTCCAACTTTTTTCAAAAGCATATTGAAGTCATCAAAAAGTCAGGTGAGATTCCTACAATTAATGAAGTCTTTTTCAGCCCTCTTTGTACTAGAGAAAACTTGCTTGCTTTCTTAAATAATAATAACATTATGCCATTGTGCTATTCTCCATTACTTGGTGTAAAAGGTAAAATTGCAGAAGAGGCTTTATCTCAAATCATGAATAAATATAATAAATCATTGAGCCAGATAATTTTGAGATGGCATGTTGACAGAGGCTGTATACCTATACCCAAAAGTAAGAATAAAAATAGATTAAAAGAGAATTTTTCTATTTTAGATTTCTCCCTTACTAAAGAAGAAGTTCAATATATAAATTCGTTTAACCAAGATTTTGTAGTTGCTGCAGAATCATTATATTGTCCTGGTATATGAATTTGTTAACAAAAGTGGAAAGAAAGATCAATGCACTAATTAAACGCACTTTTTGGTATAGAGAAGTAGTATTTGCAGATTGTGAGAAGTTTTGGAAACAAAAAACGTTAAATCTTGAGATTGTAAATTTGGGTAGCAGTGTGTCCAAATATGCTTTTGATTATTCTAATTGTAATAATAAGGCTGCTAATTGGGCTATGACTCCTCAGACTTTTGTTGGAGATTATGCTATCCTTTCTAATTATTTAAGTTTTTTAAGTGACAATGCAATAGTTATTATTACACTATGTCCTTTTTCTTGCTTGGATGATGGAAAACAATATCTTCCAGACAAAATGTATTCTATTGTTGATGCTATGAGCATCCCTAACTTTTCTATGGAGCGGAAGAGTTTAGTATACGACATTAAAGAGAATCCATATAAATATTTTCCACTTGTTTCTTTATTTAGTGAATTAGGTATAAGAACAAAACAAACTAACCATATTCTTACTAAGGAGGAAATGGACAAGGATGCTATTGCTTGGATAGATAGTTGGAAAAAACAGTTCTCTCTTTACAGCTTGAATGATAGATTTAGTCTAGTAAACCAAGATCGATTTAAGATGGCAGTTATTGCATTGAAGAAGCTTATTGAATTATGTATATCTCATAACTTTAAGCCAGTTATAGTTCTACCTCCTACTTCCAACTCACTGCTTGAATATTTTGATAGTGCTTTTATTAAACAATATATCGAGGATTATGTGCAGGCTTCAACTAATAATAAGATTCTGTTCCTAAATTATTTCTCAGATAAAGAATTTCGAGATATATCTCTTTATAAGAATGCAGGAGTTCTAAATGAGATTGGTGCAAAGGGGTTTACAAATAGAGTACTATCTGATTTAAAAATATTGAAATAGATTTTATGAAAATAGGGATTTTAACATTCCACTGGGCAGTAAACTACGGAGCTATTTTACAGGCTTATGCTCTTCAAGAATATTTGAAATTAGAAGGACATGACGTCTGTATTGTTAATTATAAACCAAAGAACTATGATGATACAATTTTAAATTTTATAAAAAAACATAGATTCTTGAAAATTTCCGAATATTTATTAGAGAGAAAAAAAGAGCTAAGGTTAAGTATTTTCAGAAAAAAATATTTAAATCAAACAGAACGTGTTTGTACCTATAAAAAATTATCAAATTTAGTCACCGTGTTTGATGTTCTAATTTCTGGTAGTGACCAAGTTTTGAATCCATATTTTCTTGCTACTGGTGAAGGAAATAAGAATGGGTCTTCGGCATATTATTTGGGCTTCAATTTTGATGGGATCAAGATTGCTTATGCGGTTAGTTTTGGATGTGTCACTTATCCAGAAGAGCAGTTTTCGATTGCAGCAAAGTATCTGAAATCTTTTTCAAGGATTAGCGTTAGAGAGAATACAGGAAAAAATATTGTTTCATCTATGGGGATAAAAAATGTAAGTGTTGCTCCAGACCCTACACTTTTGATGCCCTATTCTTTCTTTGATAATTTGGCTGATCAGTATGAGGGCAAAGTTTCTAGAGATTATACTTATTGTTTTTTTATTAGAAATATAAAAGAAAGAAAAGCTTTGATAAAGGATAGAACTCGAGATCTTATTTGGAATAATGATTTAGGTGATTCTTCTGTTGAATCTTGGCTATATTTAATAAAACACGCGAATGCAGTCATTACAGACTCATTTCATTGTGTAGTTATGTGCCTAAAATTCCATATTCCTTTTGCTGCTATTACTGAATTGAATGGTAATGTTGGAATGAACGATCGTTTTTACACTCTTTTAACACCAATAAAAATGGCTAATAGGATACTCTATAAAAATAACCTTAATGAAATAGAGATTGTTTTGTCTACAAAAATTAATTGGAATTCTGTTGATATGTACCTCAATTCACTAAGAAATATAGGAAAGAAATTCTTGAATTTTTAATTTTTATGCAGAAAATATTATTTTTACATCAATCTTCAAGTATCGGTGGTGGAAGTTATTGCCTATTAAATATTATAAAGACGTTAGATACAAATTGTTATAAACCTATTGTCGCACTAATGTCATATGGTCCGTTAGTTGAAGAATTATCGAATTTAGATGTGGAGGTGGTTTTATTTACAAAAATGTCATTCTTTCCATATAATCGTCCAATTTATAAGGTGGGTAGTATTTTTGCATATATTAGACTATTGTCTTCTCAACAAGCATTCAAGACTATTTTGAACACATCTAAACCGGATATCGTATATTTTAACAATATGATGCTTGCAGGTTATTTGAAGGTCGCAAAAGAATTTGGCGCAAAAACAATTTGTCATGTTCGAGAACACTGGCCATCTAATGAACATATTCTTCAATTTACTTTTATTGAAATTTTGTAAATATATATTCCGATAGAATAATTGCAATTAATGGTTATAGTAGTTCCATATTTCCTAAGAAAAAGGCTACTATTGTATACGATTGGATCAATATGGAGAAACGCTTTGAATATATGCCACTTGAACAAATTTTTAATGAAAACATGGCTGGGAAACGAGTGTTTTTGTTTACTGGTGGCACTCAGATTATCAAAGGAGCGTTAGAAGTAATTAAGGCTTTTTCTACTTATCGTACTTCTGCAGAAGATAGGCTTCTTCTAGTTGGTGTACCCCCATTATCCTCTCAAAATAAACTAATTAATTATTTTAATCGTGGGAAGCACTATATGGGTGATATTTATTTTGCAATATCAAAAGATGATAGAATTAAGTGTATGCCATCCGTTTTTAATCTCAGCCATATTATTAAGCAGTCTTATTGTAATCTTAGTTACTTTACAATTCCTCATGCGAATTTAGCAATGGCCGAGTGTATAACTTTGGGAATTCCTTCTATTGCGGCTCAAACTGATGAATCATTGGAGTATTCATGCAATGGAAAGCTTGCTATGCTATATCCAATAAATAATTTCTCTGCATTTTGTGAAAAGTTAGTGCGTTTAGACAATGAATATTCTGAATTAAAAGCTCGTATTGATAAAGAATCAAATAAAATAACAGAATTGTTCGATGAAAACGCTAATATTCTGCGATTACAATCTGTTATTAAATCCCTTTCCTAATCTATTTTTATATGTATGTAGCTTTAGCTGTTTGTTGCTTGGCTGTTTTCTTCTCGTGGCTTGCTTCTATCAAAAGGTTTCGATATGGGTTGTTTGTATCTTTTTTTATATTAGGTATTTTTTCCGTACTACGTTATGATTTTGGCACCGATTATTTGACTTATGTTGCTGATTTTGAATATAATGAATCTATAACGTTTAGTACTATTGTTTTTGACTTTGAATTTACAAAAGAACAAGGCTGGGCATTTTTTATGAAGTGCTTTTCCCCTCTAGGATATATTGTCTTTTTTGGTTTATTATCTGTTTTTATTTGTAATACATATTATCGCTTAATTAAGCGATATGTTCCAAGAGAATATTATTGGTTTGCTACTTCAATCTACGTCTTCAATTTTAATTTATTTATATTACAGCAGTCAATGATTGGCCAATCATTTGTTATGGCTATTTGTGTAAACATATTTATGAAAATAGATAAACTCTGCACCAAAAATGAGTCTGTAAGTATATGTAGTATTTCAAAACAATCTCAAATTGTTGTTTATAGTCATAGTAAAAAATATATGCCCCCCCACACACAACGAAATATAAATCTTGAACAAATTTTACCCATTATTGGTTTATTGTTTGTTATTACAACTTTGCATATGAGTTCTGTTGTGATGGTACCTTTTTTACTTCTGTGTTTTTTGCCAATGCAAAATGATAAATTGTTAGGTATTACAATGGGCATATTGGTAATTATAGCATGGGTTTCTAGTTCATTTACTCAATCATTATTCCAACAGTTTATGGTAATAAATGTTGTATCAGAATATAGTGATAAATATTTGATGGAGGATGGCATGAAATTTGGTATCAGGCGTGTTTTTGAATATTTTCCTTTTATTCTTTCTATTTTTTATTTATGTAATGATAAGATTATAGGAAAAAGAAGACAGTTAGTATTTATGTCTATGGTCAGTTTCGTTATCCTTCCTTTTTCCTCAATAATGTTGCTTATTGCTAGATTGGCTTATTATTTCGATATCTTTTCAATAGCGGCATTTCCTTTAGTATATCAAAATATAAAAATAGGATTTATTAGAAAAAGCCTCATCGGATTAATGTTAGCCATTAATATTTATATGTGGTTTTATTTGATTACAAATGACGAATGGGATGGTAAATTTCTGGAATATCGAACATTTTTTTCAATACTATGAAGCAAAAGAAAAATGTGGTGGTAATGAGTACTATGTACTATCCTGATATGGGTGCACCATCTGCGGTTATTGATAAGTATATCAAAGCCTTGAATTGTGTATATAATTTTTATTATATAACGAAGACGTATAAAGGACATTCTGAATTTGTTAATAAAGAAAACGTTTTGTATATTTCTAGTATATGGCATAAGTTATTAATGTTTTGTAATAAGAATCAAAACAAGGTTGTTACTACAATTATTCTAGCATTTATTAATGCTCATAAATTATTAATGACGCAAATATGCAATCCAAATGCAAATTCATGGGAGAGTAGTTCATATTATAATGTGCTTGAGAGTCTTCATTCTAAAAAGAGAATTGATTGTGTAATCAGCGTTTCTAATACAGTATTCACACAGTTTGCAGCAATGAGATTTAAGAAGAAGCATCCTGATATTAGGTGGGTGAATTTTGTGACTGATCCATATACTGCAAACTATGTATATTACAGGTATAAATCATTTAAGGGATTATGGAAAAAAATATTCAAAAAAACGGAAAAGAGTTTCTATCTTCATGCAGATGTTAATCTAATGTGTCCCGAGATGTATGAATATGCAAGGAATGCACTTTCAATTCCTCTTTCAAAATTAGTATGCATGAATTTTATCTTGAATGAAGAGTATAAATATTTTTCATCAAATGTGCATGTTGATGAAAAGGTGAAATTTGTATATGCTGGGACTGTATACAAGGATGTCCGTAACCCTCAATTCATGTTGAATACTATATCACAAATTGCAAACAGTGTTACAGATTTATTTGTTAAAAAAGGAGAGTGTGAAGATATGCTCATTAATCTACCTAAAAATATAAATAGATATGAATTCGTTTCGTCTGAGGAGTATGGCCGAATGATATGCGAAAAGTACGATATTCTTTTGAGTATCGGAAATAGAAATACAATACAATTTCCAAGTAAAACACTTGATTTGATTTCCACAGGAAAGCCAATTATTAATTTTTATTTTGAAAAAAATTCTCAATATGAAATGATTGAGCAATATCCACTTGGGATAAATATTGCTGAAGGGGATTTAAATGCAAAATCAGTCATAACTAATTTCTGTCAAAAATTTAAAGGAAAACGTCTGAGTTTTGAAACAATTAAGTATATATTTCCTCAAAATGTCTTTGAAAATCAGTTGAAAACTTTCAAAAATAATATTGATATAATATGATTGCAATTCTATTATCTACATATAATGGAGAAAAATTTATTGGTGCACAGATAGAGTCAATTATATCTCAAACTAATAAGGATTGGCATTTGTATATTCGCGACGACGGCTCAAAAGATAGTACTATAAAAGTTTTAGATGAATATGCTTCAAAGTATCCCAAACAAATTTCAATAGATATCTCATGTCCATCAAACATGGGAGCTGGAGAATCCTTTATGTATCTTCTTTCTGTTGTAGATGCAGATTATTACATGTTTTGTGATCAGGATGACATTTGGAATAACGATAAAGTGGAAAAGACTTTTCAACGTATAAGAGAGATAGAATCTGTCCATGATGAAACTATCGGAATTGGAGTCTTTACTGACCTAACCCTTGTTGATTCGAATTTAAATGTTTTGTATGCATCTCTTTGGAAAGCAGATAATCGCCATCCTGAATACACAAAAAACTTCTATAAACAATGGACCAATAGACATGCTTCTTATGGTTGCACACAAATGTTTAATAAGGTAACGAAGGAACTAGTACTGCCTTATAGACAATTTAAAAATATTATGGGTGGTCATGATAATTGGGTTGAGTATATTCTTATTAAAAAGGGGGTTTATGAGTACATTGATGAACCAACTATTCTCTATAGGCAACATGGAGCAAATGTTGTAGGAGCAAATTTTGGACATGGATATCGTCAGGAATTGAAAAAGATAATTCATAATCCTTTAATATTGTTAGAGAAATTAAGAAAGGACTATGATAGAATGAAATTAATGCCATTTCATGTTTCTTTATTCCTTGTTTTATGGTATAGATTTAAACAGAGTATAACTTCAATTTTTAACATTAATGGATAATATTAATAAATATAAGAATTATGTTCTGGCAAACGATGTCACAATACGTCAGTTACAAGATAAACTTCTTGAAATTTTCATGTATTTTAAGAAGATATGTGAAGATAATGGCTTAAATTATTGGTGTGGTGGCGGAACAATGCTGGGGGCTGTAAGGCACGGTGGTTTCATTCCATGGGATGATGACTTAGATGTTTTCATGCCCCGAAAGGATTATGAGAGTTTGTATGAAATTTGGAATACGATAGCTGATACGGATCATTATGCACTTGTGAGAACTGATCGTTCTCATAATTATCATCATACAGCTATGAACCTTGTTGATTTAAAAACGACTTTTATACAGTTTCATTCCGAAAATGAGGATATATATCATGGTTGTTATATTGATGTTATTCCTTTTGAAGGGTGTCCTGACGGAAGATTGTCAAGAGCATTTCAGATTTATCATTCTATTATGTATTCTGTATTCAACTGCCAGAGGTTACCGAATAATCAAGGAAGGATGCTTAGGTACCCAGTTATGTTACTCTTGGGAATGATAAAGTCTCAAGAATTACGATATAAACTCTGGACTTATCATCAGAAGCAAATGACCAGATATGATTTTTATACTGCTAATATTGTCAAGGAAACAGTATCATCTTTCAAGGGGTTATTTCGTGAATATGACAGACATGTATTTGATACCACAGAGATTCTGTTTGAAGGGGTGTCTGTGAAAATCCCTGTAGGATATGATCATTACATGAAAAAAATATACGGGGATTATATGAAAATTCCTGATGATGTCTATGAAAATATGTCTGGAAGGTATAGCAGAATAAAATTTATTGATTTGAAAAACTCTTTTAAAATATATAAAGGTTTTCAGTACTTAAAAACAGGTAAAAAATGAAAAATATTGCAGTTATTTTTGCCGGTGGTTCTGGATCGAGAATGAAGACAGTGTCTAGACCTAAACAGTTCTTAGAACTTAATGGAAAACCTTTATCATTTACACTCTTGAACTATTCGACAACCATCCGGAAATAGATGGCATTGTTGTTGTTTGTATTGAGCCTTGGATTTCATTCTTGATGAAACAATTAAAAAAATTTGAGATAAGTAAGGTTGGTGCCGTCGTGCCTGGGGGGGAAACAGGTCAAGACTCGATTTATAATGGTCTTATTATAGCGAAGAATACTTATGGGGAGAACTGCAATGTTTTAATTCATGATGGAGTACGCCCCCTAATTAAAGAGCAGACAATTTCAGAATGTATTATTACCACCATAAAAAAAGGAAATTGCATCACTTGTATTCCTGCAACAGAAACATTTGTAGTAAAACAAGATGATGATTCTCTAGAAATACCAGCGAGGGCAAATTCTTTAATTGCAAGAGCCCCACAATGTTTTAGACTTAAAGATATTTTAGATGCGCACCAAAAAGCACAAAATGCTGGGTGTCACGATTATGTTGATTCTTGCTCTTTAATGAGCCACTATGGGCATAAGATGATACTATCATCGGTCCTATGGAAAATATTAAGATTACAACACCGACGGATTTCTTTATTTTTAGAGCGATGGTAGAGGTGCATGAAAATCAGCAAATTTTTGGATTATAAAGATGAAGAAAAAATGATATTTTCTTTATTTTTATTTCTCTCTGTTATTCCAATTAGGACTGTTTTATTTTCTTCAGATATTGTCATTGTAGATTATATGGAACAATCCAAAAGTTTCTCACAGCAAGGTGCAGCGGCTTTTGGTGACTATCTCTTTCAGTTTACTGCAGAGATGATTTGCGATATATATGATTTAAAAAACAAGAAGCATATAGGTAAAATGGTAGGAGATTCTTCTCCTATTAAGCATTGTGATACAGTTTGCTTTGGAATAGATAAATATGATTCGGATGATCCTTTTCCTGTAATTTATATTAGTGGAGCATTAATCGGTCTCGATGAAAAGGAAAGCTATATTTGGGTATACCGAATTTTGAATGATAATAATGTATGGAGTTTGAACCTCGTTCAAACCATAGTAACCCCTATCACTAATGAAATTGGGTGTTGTCCGGATGCATTGATCTCAAAAAAAAATGGTTATTTGTGGATCGTTGGTTGGGATTATGCAATACCTTATAATCAGGAAAATGGTGTCGGAGCAAGACTCAAGTTGACAAAATTTGGTATTCCATCTTTACAGGAAGAATTAGTTTCTCTTTGCATTGAAGACTCTATATCTCGATTAATTGTTGATAATGCCCATGCAATTCAACAAGGTATGTGCATTGATGACGACAGTATCTTTGTCCCATATGGGGATTCTGTATTAGGTTATCAAGGTATTGATGTGATTGATATAAATAAAGGAAAGGTTGTCAAGAATATAGATTTAAACAATACAAGGGTCAGTGAACCTGAAGCTGTTTTTTTTTACCAAGGAGAGATTTTCATAGCAGACCAGGCTACAACAATAAAGCATATTATAAAATACTGATTATATGAATCTACACAACTTTACTTCTCAACTGAAGCAGACAAAATTTCTCATAACTGGAGCTTCAGGATTGATTGGGTCCTCATTAATTCGCACCTTACTATCATTAAATTTGGGAATTAGGATTACTGCTCCTGTTAGAAATTGCACTAAAGCAAAATTGAAATTTACAGATGAAGAGATTCCATATATTGATTTTATTGAAGGTAATCTAATTGAGTTTGACTATTCTGAAATTTTGGGTGTTGATTATATTATTCACTGTGCGGCACCTACTGCCAGTATTTTTTTTATAAAGCATCCTGTTGAAACTTCAGAATTCATTTACGACACAACAAAAGTGTTACTTAAATATGCTGCCAGTTCAGATATCAAAGGGTTTGTTTTTCTTTCTTCTTTGGAAGTTTATGGCACAATTATTGATGATAACGAGCCAGTGACAGAAGATGTACAAGGATATTTAGATCCAATGTCTGTGAGAAGCAGTTATCCAATGGCAAACGCGCTGCAGAAAATCTTTGTTGCCTTTATGCCGATGAATATAATGTGCCAGTAAAAGTTGCTCGACTTACTCAAACAACGGGTGCTGGTTTTTCAATAGACGATAATCGAATAATAGCACAATTTGCACGACTTACTGCACAAGGAAAGGATATTGTATTACATACTACAGGTGAATCTGCACGTCCTTATTGTTACACAGAAGATTGTGTTTCTGCCATCATTTATATTCTTATAAAAGGTAATTCAGGAGAAGCTTATAATGTGGCAAATGAAGAGACATATATTTCTGCATGTAAAATGGCAGAATATCTACGCGATAATTTCAATCCAAATATAAATGTCCGCTTCGAGTTAAATGATAATATGGGATATGCTCCAGCTTCTAAGTTACGCTTATCGACTCGGAAATTAAGAAACCTGGGTTGGAAGTCAAAATTTGGATTACATGAAATCTTTGAAAAGGTAATTAATTATCTATCTTAGATATCTTTTATTAGTAATATAACACTTTCTATAATTTAGCATGCTATTTAATCTGTCGAAAATCAGTTTGTTAAGAAGCAAGTTAATGGGAGTGGGAACACTTCTTATAATAATATGTCATGCATATGGAAATAACGTAAAGATGCCTAGTATTCTTAGCAAAATTGTAAATAATGGACAAATAGGTGTAGACATTTTCTTATTACTTTCTGGTATAGGAATTGCTTACTCGTTATCGAATACAAATATATTTGACAGTGGTAAATCACTTAAGGAGTGGTACATAAAACGAGTATTAAGAATATACAAACCATTTACAATATTGTCTGTATGTTATTACATTTATAAGTTTTTCTTTGAGGATATGTCCTTGCAAGAGTCATTATTACATTTTTCAAACTTATCATGGTGGATTAATGGAAGAGGTACATGGTATGTTTCATTAATTATATTACTCTATTTACTCTCTCCTTTTTTATATTTTATGTTATATAATACGAGATTCAAATGGCTTTATCTTGCAATTACGAGTTTCATCCTAATGATACTATGTCAGGATGATAATTATACCTGGTTTTGGTATGGTAGCAATGCATTGAAAAGGTCACCATCATTTCTGATAGGAATGGCAATAGCAAAATATGTTCAAGAAGGGAAAGAAATAAACTTTGGGCTTCTTACTTTTGTAAGTATGATTGTTTTTGGTCTATCTTCTTTTTTGTTTCCAAATTCTTTTTGTAAATGGATTGTTGTATTACCATTTGTAATAGTGTTGGTTTATCTAATAGAAAATCTTTCAAAGATACAATTTCCATTGAATTCTCTTGGGATGATTTCTTTGGAGTCCTATCTAACAAATATATACATTGGAGATATATTAAACCATAAAAAATGGATTATTTGTGGATGGGATTTAAGTTATGGGCACTATTTGGAATATTCGGTTGTCATAGTATTAGGTTTAATAATTGCTTATTATGCGAATATTGTATCAAAGAAGATATTAATTCAGATAGGCAACACTAAATACTAAAGTCGTGCTTTAATAAAATTATGATGAATATAGTTATCACTGGTGGTGCTGGATTTATAGGCTCACACGTAGTTCGTTTGTGTGTAAACAAGTATCCAGAGTATAATATCATCAACCTTGATAAGTTGACTTATGCTGGCAATCTTGCTAACTTGAAGGATATTGAAGATAAACCAAATTATAAGTTTGTAAAGATGGACATCTGTGACTTCGACGCTTTCTACAAGCTTATGCAGGACGAGAAGATTGATGGTATCATCCACCTTGCAGCAGATCTCATATTGACTGAAGCATTAAGGAGCCATTTACTTTCGCTCGCACTAATGTGATGGGTACTCTATCTTTTCTCCAGGCAGCAAAGCTTTATTGGGAATCTTTTCCTAAGAAGTACGAAGGCAAGCGCTTCTACCATATCTCAACTGACAAGGTGTATGGAGCTCTTGAAATGACTAATTCAGAAGGTATCGAGCCCCCTTTTACAACTACAGCCAGCTCTTCTGAGCACCACTTGGCTTATGGTAAGGACTTCTTCTACGAGACAAAAAAGTTCAATTCTCATTCTCCTTATTCTGTATCGAAGGATTCGAGCGACCACTTCGTTTGTGCATTCCACGATACATACGGTATGCCAACTATCGTGACAAACTGTTCGAACAACTATGGACCATACCAGTTTCCTGAGAAGTTAATTCCTCTCTTCATCAACAATATCCGCAGCCGCAAGCTATTGCCAGTATATGGTAAGGGCAAGAACGTTCGCGACTGGTTCTATGTAGTAGATCATGCTCGCGCTATCGATACTGTCTTCCACAATGGCACTATTGCAGAGACATACAACATCGGCGACTTCAACGAGTGGAAGAACATTGATATCATTCATACTGTGATTAAAACAGTAGATCGTATCCTCGAACGTCCAGAGGGTGCAGACCTGGATTTGATCACTTATGTAACAGATCGTCTTGGTCACGACGCTCGTTATACCATCGACTCGATAAAGTTCCAAAATAAAACTCAGTTGGGAGTCTTCGCTTCAGTTTGAGGAGGGCATCGAGAAGACTGTCCGTTGGTATCTTGACAACGAGGAATGGATGAACAACATCACTTCTGGTGAGTACGGGAAATATTACGATGAACTGTACACTAATAGATTTTTTTTTAAGAATCTTGTGAATTGTATTCTTACAAAAAACTTTTGATTGAAGAATGGAAAAAATACTATTTACAGGAGGAACGGGATTCTTGGGTAAGAATACCCGTCCTATACTGGATAAAATGTATGAAGTAACTACCTGTGGTATCACTTCAAACGATATGATCAAAGCTAACTTTGTGACGGATGTACCTGATCTACCAGAACATTATGATGTGGTGCTGCATGCTTGCGGCTTGGCTCATGTAGTGCCTAAGACCAAAACAGAGATTAAGTCGTTCTTTGATGTAAACTATCAGGGAACTATCAATCTCTGCAAAGCTCTTGAGAAAGTAGGACCGCCTAAGGCTCTTGTGTTTATCAGCACGGTTGCTGTATATGGTTGTGACTTTGGTAAGCTTATTACCGAGGAGCATCCTCTAAACGGAATCACCCCCTATGCAAAGAGTAAGATTCTTGCAGAGGAGTATCTGACTGAGTGGTGTAAGGAGCATAGTGTCGTGTTAGGAATTTTGCGTCCTTCGCTACTTGCTGGTAAAGGTGCTCCAGGAAACCTTGGTGCTATGGTGAATGGTGTTAAGAAGGGTTTCTACATGAACATTGCCGGTGGTAGGGTGGTGAAAAGTATCCTCATGGCAGAGGATATTGCAAATATTCTTCCCAAGATTGTAGTGAAAGGAGGCGTATATAATGTTTGCGATACATTCCAACCTTCGTTTGGGCAAATTAGTGAATCGGTGGCTAAGCAGTTGGGCAAGGAGAAACCAATCAATATCCCATACTGGATGGCATGGTGTTTGGCTAAGGGGGCGACCTTCTTGGCAATAAGGCGCCTATTAATTCTTATAAACTGGAGAAGATGACCAAGAGTCTGACTTTCTCGAACGAAAAGGCTTGTCGAGAATTAGGTTGGGAGCCACTGGATGTACTGACAAACTATAAGATCTGATGGTAAGCACTCAAATTAGGGCTCCAAAATGCTATCTCTTTGTTGATAATCAATCTCCAACAATTATGTATAGTAGTGAAGTCTTGATCGATTTTATTTTCAGTATCAAACCGAGGCTGTCCCTCATAGGCTGTCTCTTCAGTCATTCTGTTTGCAGAATAATCTCCTTTACAACCTTTTTCATAAATGGTGCAAGAATACCCGCAGCAAAGTAGTCTCAGTTCAGGTGGACGGTGTTCCCTCGGTTCCCACATCGGAATCCGTTCCGTCTTCTCCTTCAGGAGAACATCCGGTGAAAAAGGAGAGTCCTTCTTCCCATGAGAACAAATAGGGGCAGCCATGCCAAGTCCCGAGGTCGCTTCCTTTGCGTATATTCGTGGAACTCACCTTGAGCAATGGCCTGCATGTCTTCCATAAAGGATCTGGATTATCCGGTTCTATACCTTCTGATCCAAAAACTGGAGGTTCTATGTTGAGTATAACGGGCATCAACCGCTTCTATTACTTTTGTGGCTTTACTGACATGCATTGTAAGCATTTCTGTGTTCTGCCCGTCATCCGTGAACTGTTGCGCCGTGAGCCTTTGGATGGTGACATTTATATTGTCATGTCTAAAGATCACCGTATCGTTCGTCTGTTCGCTTATGGTCACCGTTCCTATAGCCTTAACCGCTGTGATACATGTCTGAAACTGGTGCTGGAGGAACTGACAAAAGAGTTATCCCGCTCCAATCAGATGTTGGAAAAATTAGATGAGTTGCAGTCCTTTCTTGAAGAAGAACGTAACTCTCGTCAATCCCTGGAACGTGAGAATACCAAGCTAAAGAAACAATTCAAATCTGCTTGTAAGCACCGTTTCGATTCTTTATCAATATCGTACTGGGTAGCCAAATGCATGGTTTTAGTAGGTGATCGTTTGGGAAGGAAAGCTCCAATCAATTCTTTGAAGTCA
>ERZ859980.435-NODE-435-length-26851-cov-2.822660_pt1 | contig 26851 bp, 32 predicted proteins | sample MGYA00509984_ERZ859980 | MGnify/ENA primary metagenome ERZ859980 (study PRJEB30046, sample SAMN00715173) | human gut metagenome | study: EMG produced TPA metagenomics assembly of the A metagenome-wide association study of gut microbiota in type 2... | reverse complement strand
ATATATATAGGAAATTTAAACCGGAGACCTTTTAATATTCTGCCGTCCTTTTGCTCTTCCTCATAGATAAATACATCAGACAGGAAGCTCTTCAAAAATGTCTTCTTTTCCAGATCTGTAAATTTATCATACAGCTTATCAAAGAATAAAAGGAACTGGTAAACATTATCTTCTGAGATTTTGTCCTGCCTGATATTATATAGTCTTGTTTCGACTTCTTCCATGGCATTCTCAATATCAGTGATTTCATCATATAGCTTGTCCAAACGTTCCTGCATGTCATTATATTTTTTGTCATAATTCTTATCGGATACAGATAAATGATCCATCTGGTCAGCAAGCCTGTTTTTTGCCCCGGTTGTCTGGCTCAGTCTGTCTTTTAATCCATCATATTCTTTGTCAAGCTCCGAAGTATCAATGCTGCTTCCTATCTGCTTACGGATTTCCTGCTCAAACTTTGGGTTCTTTACAAATTTACGGATAATTTCCTCAACTGCCGCATTGATTCTGTCCTCATTCCACTGTCTTTTATAAGTACAGCGGTGTCCGTCCACAAGCTTCCTGTGTTTGCAGGCATAATAAAAATACTCTTTATAATAGCCTCCATCGGATGCTTCTTGCGGTTTACATTACCATACATACCGCTTTCACAGACAGGGCACTTAATAATCCCTGATAAAATATATTCATGTTCAAGGCTGTGCGTTTTTACCTGTAAAACACCTGTCTCCTGACGCTTTCTGTGTGCCTGATTCCACATTTCTTCTGATATGATTGCCTCATGGATTCCATCACTTAACAGGTAATCCTTTTGTTTTACGATATAATATTCATTTCTTGTTCCCGGAATCTTATCATTTTTTCTTCTGCCAAATGCAAGCTTGCCACAATATACGGATTGTCCAGCACACCCTTGACGAATGATGTAGAAAAACCTTCGATTGTGTTATTCTGGCGAAGCTTTTTCTTATAACCACTGTTATTTAAAAATGCAGCTATCGCAGCCATTCCCATCGTTGTATTGACGAATTTATCATATATAATACGGATAATCTCTGCCTCATCCTCTGCAATGATAAGCTCACCATTTACCAGCTGATAACCATATGGAGCAAAACCTCATTCCATCTGCCTTCTCTTGCTTTCTGTCTGCGGCCTTCCATTGTCTGGACAAGGATATTCTCACGTTCTATCTCTGCTACCGCAGATAACACAGATATCATAAGATTTCCGGCATCCTTGGAACTGTCAATCCCATCCTCTACACAGATAAGATTAACCCCATAATCCTGCATTTTCTGCAATGATGATAAAACATCTGCACATTTCTTCCAAATCGTGACAGTTTAAATACAAGCACATAATCAACATTGTCTTTGCCACTTTCTATATCCGCAAGCATCTGCTTAAACTGTGGTCTGCCTTCCACGCTTTTGCCAGATTTACCCTCATCAGAATATTCACCGACGATAGACATTTCCTGATAATCTGCGTATTTTCTAAGCTTGTCCTTCTGTGCATCAAGACTGTAGCCTTCTACCTGCATGGAAGTAGAAACTCCTGTGTATATGTAACATTTCTGCTGTTTTTTCATCAGATGTTATCTCCTTTTTACTTCCTTGGAAACCTCTTTAATGCTTTCAAGATATGCTTTTTCGACTGGCGTCAAAGTAATCTCCTGATATTTTCTGTATTCTGACTTTGCTTTCTCCAATGCCAGTTTATGACTTACAGAACCAGCTCCAGTTAAAAGTTTTCTATTTCCGGATGACAACACGCTATCCAGCTGCTTAACATAATCATCCATATACATTGGCTTATGCTCAATTGCATTAATTTCAGCCAGATCAAAATAACCAGAAACAAGATTGTTTAATACTTTGAGTTCATTTTCTTCAAGATAATTCTTTGCAATTCCTATATCCTTTAATGCTGGTAACTCTCCGGCAAATGAAGTAAGCCCCATAAATGGCTTTTCTGCATCTGCCCGCTGATATATAACCTCTGCCGCAGTATGACCATGTGCTGCATAGTGAAGTTTATTCTGAACAATTTTAAAGAATCTAACAGACTCTTCGCTATGAGGATTGTAATCTACACTCGTAGCATACAAATCAAGAACCTGACGATACAAGACCTTTTCTGAAGATCTTATATCCCTGATTCTGTCAAGTAACTCTTTCCAATAATTTCCTCCACCATTTCCTTTCAAACGCTCGTCATCTATCGTAAATCCCTTAATCATATATTCTTTTAACCGCTTTGTTGCCCACTGCCTGAATCTTGTTGCAATCACTGATTTAATACGGTATCCAAGAGATATTATCATATCAAGATTATAATGAGGAATCTGCCTTGTCACCTCACGATTTCCTTCTTTTCGAACCTGTCGGAAATTCCGACAGGTTGAAATTTCGTCTAATTCACCCTCCTCATAAATATGCTTAATATGTTCTACTACATTTGTTCGAGAAGTTTGGAATAATTCTGACATCTGCTGTTGTGTCAGCCACACTGTATCATCTTCTATTTTAACTTCTATATTTGTCTGCCCATCATCAGTCTGATATATAAGTATTTCCCCATATTCATCGGTTCCAATTTTATCTGCCATAAGCACTTCTCCAATCCATTACTTCTTAGTTATGAAATGTGAACTCATGTGTTCACTATTGCCCCAACTAAATCTTATCATCATCCAAACCTCTGTTCAACCAAAACTTTTCCCAAGATTCAAATCCGGATTAACCAAATTAATCAACAAAATACTTAAGCAATGTCCACATCTTACACATGAGCAAACAGGCTAACCTGCTGTATCTCAAGCAACTTTTGATCATAAGTATTCTGCAAATTCTGCCAAACTTCTACACTCGTTCCAAGCATTACAGAAAGCTTCGTTGCTAAGTCATTTGAGATATTAGCCTGCCCATTGATCAACTTACTTAACGTCTCTACTGTTGTTCCCATCCTGGTGGCAAACTCATTCTGACTTATTTCCATATCATCAATAATATCTGCAATATAATATCCAGGGTGAAATGCCACTATATCTTTGTATTCCTTCACATTACTCATAATGGTTCGACACCTCCGTCACCTTCACATTTTTAATCATTTTACATTGAGCTAAAGTAACACTACTCCTTCTTCGCATTCTCCTCCAGTTCCAACCGCAATAATCATTTGAAGATTATAATGCTTTATATCGCGAGTCACCTGACGTGAACCTTCAGTTTGAACTATTCGGAAATTCCGGATAGTTGCATCCTCCTCTAAGATTCTAAGTCGAATAATCAACTATGTTTTTATTTTAACACTTGCTGTATGGTGTTTGCAGTCCTAATTGTAAGATTGCCAACAATGCCTGCATTTACCGTTTTGTTCCACCTATTGCATTTTTGATCGCAGTCCCGTCAAATCATCTTATGCCGGTGTTCCCACTTCGATCAAATTCCCATCAAGATCATAAAAACGAATGACTTTCTGTCCCCAACTATGTGTCGTCAACGGATTAACATACTCTGTTTCCGGATATAGGCGTTCCAATTTGTCCACAAAACTTTCTATCTCTGCCTCCTCAAAATAAAGCTCACTATGATTATTTCTTAGCAGAACATCCCCCTGTAAAAAATCTTTCCAACATTCCTCTTCCTGAAGCACAAGCCCCTCGGAAAGAATCATATTTCCACCATTATCCAAAAGCATTTCTAAACCAAATAAGTCATGGTAATACTTCTTGGATTGTTCTATATCTTTAACAACAATAAGCACATTTCGTAACTTCATTTTAATCTCCATTCTGCAAACGGTCTGCGTGCAAGCTCCACGAGCAAACTCCAATCCATTGTTTACTTAAAATTTTTAAGATCATTATACGTGAAATCTTACCTTTTTTCCATAAAATAATGTTTCTATGTATGAGTGTCCCTGCCTAAAAGTTCTACATTTTTCGCAGCAACACTTCCAAATATCTTTTTACTTTGTACTTTTTTCAATTTTAGTAGTGTCTTTTTCAATAAATTCAATTATACTATTGTACATGGTGCAGTTCTCTTTTGCTTTTTTTCGTCGTTTATAATTTTATACAAAGGAACTGCCCTTTTCAATTCCTTATTGTTATGCATACAGATGCTGTTTTCCTTTATGCTGACCGATGACACCTCCAGCTTGAAGGTATGGAAACACTGCGGCAAGGCATTTGCCGCCTCAAGATCAAACATAGAGTTCTGCTCACCCCAATGCAAGAATCAGTACAATATATAAGAGCAGGGCGAAGAAAAATGATACACCAATACAGGAGGACTGATTATATGAGAAATTCAAGCATAATTATGTACACAACCGAAGATGGCTTAACCAAGATAGAAACTACCTTTGATGAAGATACTGTATGGCTGTCACTAGACCAAATGGCAGAGCTTTTTCAAAGAGATAAATCTACTATCTCAAGGCATATCAAAAACATATTTAAAGAAGGGGAATTACAACGAAATTCAGTTGTTGCAAATTTTGCAACAACTGCCTCTGATGGAAAAACATATCAGGTAGATTACTATAACCTTGACGTCATTATCTCCGTCGGCTACCGTGTAAAATCCCATCGTGGTACACAGTTCCGTATTTGGGCTATGGGAATCTTAAAAGAATACATGAAAAAGGGATTTGCATTAGACGATGACAGATTAAAGCGTTTGGGCGGAGGCAATTACTTTGACGAATTGCTTGCACGTATCAGAGACATCCGCTCTTCAGAAAAAGTATTCTGGAGAAAAGTTCTGGAAATCTATGCAACCAGCATTGATTATGATCCTCATGCTGAAAGCTCTGTTCTGTTCTTCAAACAGGTTCAAAACAAAATGCACTGGGCTGCCCACAAGCATACCGCTGCAGAAGTAATCTATGAGCGTGCCGATGCAGAAAAAGAAAATATGGGGCTTACCTCGTGGGAACATAACGAAATCCGTCGTTCTGATGTAGAAGTAGCAAAGAACTATCTCACAGAACAGGAGCTTGACGCTCTCAATAAGATTGTCACCGCCTATCTTGATATTGCTGAGGTACACGCCCTTAACAAAGAACCAATGTATATGAAAGACTGGCTGGAAACCATTGACGATTATCTGAAAATGACCCGACGTGATATTCTTACCAGCAGCGGTCATATCAGTCACAAGCAGGCTATCGAAAAAGCTCATGCGGAATATGATAAATATAAGAATCGTCTGGATGATACTCTCTCTCCAGTTGAAAAGGATTTTATTGAAAGTATCGGTATGTTAGAACAAATTACTGACAGCTCAAAAAAGTAGCATTTTTTGTTCTATATTCTGAATGTATATTTTTGCTTTCAGAATGTAGGACATCAAATCAAAAAATGATATTTAGGGGATAATTAAATTTAATACAGCAAAAAAGACAGCCTCTCAGCTGCCCTCTCTATTGCACATACACCACACGCCTCGGGAGTTTGATAGTTAAATGGAAATAATCCGACTGAATAATCCGGCTTCCATGTCCCGCCTGTCTGGGAATCGGAAACCGCAAATCCGTTTTTTAGGAAACCGTCATTCTGGCGGTGGAAACCGCTGTCATATTTCCTTTAGAATGTATGCATACATCTTTTGATGTAAATACATTGTAAGCGCTCCATAATGGGTACACCCACATAAGCAACCGTCCTTTTAAAACAGTAATCAGCATATATAGTCCTTACTCTGTAAATACATGAAGATTATATCTGCTCTTACTGTTAAGATTTGCGGTCAAAAAAATTGACCGCAAATTTTCTACATCGTCATCCGTAAGTTCAAACATAAAATCTTCATCAAATTTCTCAATATTATTTTTTACTTGCTGATTAAATGCTTTTGTAGTATAACCATATATTTCAGAAAGATCGGCATCTAAGATTACTCTTTGTCCTCGAATTTCATAAATTCTTTCTTTCAAATATTCTTCTGGAATATCAATCACAGTGATTTCTTCTTTCTTTTTATCTTCTGCCATAGAACTCCTCCATGAGCGAATATAAAAAAGCAAAGCCAGCGCTTTGCTTTACAAGCGGCATAACACCACACTATGAGCAATTTCCTATTCCATAAAAAACACCTGCGTTACCGCAAGTGTTTTTCCACCAGAATACATCTGGTTATCTCTGTATTAGTATATTACCATGAATGAAAAAATATTACAATAGTATCCAGAAAATTTTCCAAATTTTTAATATTTATCAAACTTATGATGCATTATTTTTGTTTTGGGAAGATTTTTCAATGTCTCAAGATCTGCCAAATTTTTTATTCCCATCTTACCTCTAACGTTGTCAAATGCATTAGTTGAAACCTCAGACTGTAATTTTAACGACATCTTTTGCAGTTCTCCCATCATATCCTTAAAATCTTTATTAGTCAAACAACGGCACAAATCTCTCCAACACATTTGCACTTGCCCACTCATCAGCAGGGACATCTATAATTTCTGCAGCTGAAATCAACAACCATTCATCATCATTCATTCGTGCGAAACTAAATACCCACTGTCCCGGATAAAAATTACGCTGTTTTCCATACCAGCCCCAATAAGAACAATCGGAACAAGTGCCAGACATCTTTTCAGCCTCACTGTGTTTGAGCCATCTGTCAAGAAACGGTTGCCCACCACTACCGGCCTGCATATTAAATTCAATTTTACTGTTTTGAATCTCTTCTTTCGTGAGATTCAAAACAGTATTCAATAGCAAATCCATAGTCGTACCTCTCTGCTAAACAGCATATTATATACTTCCATCATCATTCTATGAAATCTTAGTTATTATATTTACCCCTTCCGCTCCAACAAACACGCAGTTTCTACATGCGATGAAAGTTACTTCTTATACTAAATAGCGAAATCGTCATCTTTTGCGAAAAGGTTTATACCCCTCTTATGGGGATAGCCTTTACCCCCACTTCTGTATCACTTATCTGTGATTCTGTTCTTTAAATCCATATCATTCATCCAGTCTTGAAAAACTGAATAATTTTTTACCTCTTCTCCAGCAGCCTTTATTCTATCCTCTGCTTTCTTTTGTTGTGCTACACTCATAGCTTCAGATGCTTTCTTTGCTGTTTCCATGATATGTATTAACTCATTTCCAAAAACACTCTGTATCTGCTGATCTTTCGCTTCAATACGCCCCACGCCATTCAAAATCTCTGTATTATTCCATACTTCTCTTTGCCCTTTATGATAAAGAGTAACAAGTATTACTCCCATCATATTTGTTAAAGTACCATAGGTCTTTTCATCTTCGTAACAAAAAGTGTAACTACCTATCCCTCTATGAAAAGTCGCATGCGGTTTCAAATCTGCAAAATTGCTCGCACCAACAGATAATTCTTTTATGTCATCAAAAAAGAAAATGTGATTTTCTATTTTCCCTAAATCATTACGTTTTTCTCGCAGGAATTCATTCATTATTTTTTCAGATTCAATCAAACATTCCAACGCATCTATACCAACCACTGAATTCTCAACAAAATCTAAAATATCCAAATAAAGACTTCTCCAATTAACAGAAGTTATAAAGTAAGCCAAATTCTCATCGTAGTCAAAAATAGTTTTCTCCTTTTTTAAATAAGGATGAAATATTTTGTTAGCAAACCAAGTTTCTTTTTCACTAAATAAATCCTCGCAATCTCCACACAACATGTACAACTTCTCGCTATCCTGTATGGTTTTGTTAGGGTTCTCTGTACTCCGAATATTACCTATTGCTGTTTTCTTTAATGTCCTTACAGCCATCTTTGGCACTGTATGGCTCAATTCCAATTCTGCTTCATTTCCACACAATGCACATTTTGTTAAGTTATACATTTAAATCACCTCTAAGCATACTCGCACATTTATCATACCATATCCAACATATTTCACTATCATAGAAGATTAAGTAAAAGCCAACCAGAAATTGTGACTCCTATTAGTATCCTTTCTTAGTAGCACGTCATCAGTTAGCCTTTATCAATGTTTCTTCATTAAATATTCAGTAGCAAAACACTTCTTTTGAATTCTTATTAATTATATCAGATATGTCGAATCCAATTACATCCGATATCCTCGACATGGTTCTTTTGAGTTCCTTTTCTATTTCATCTATGTGTTGAACTTTGAGTGCAAATGGTGCATCCGTCTCTAACAACACATGATCAATTGGTATAGCTTTTATCACTTCCATTCCCGATTTTGTTTTCAACATTCCCGGATTTATTGAAAAGTAGCATCCCAATTCAATCGCTTTTTCTAATTGTGGCATAGAACCTGTAAACCAATGAAATATATATTTATTACTCTTTTGTCTTTTGTATGTTCTTAAAATTTCAATTACCGTACTTGTCGATTTAAGTGAATGAATAGAAATCACTTTTTCACTGTATTGTTCACATAACTTAACAATCTCACTAAAAATATTTATTTGTAATTCTTTGGTCTGAATATATCCTTTACTAAAATCCAATCCCACCTCACCAATATAATGGCTTTTTTCAATGAGAGATTTAAATAACTGCATATCATCATAGCCACTAGATACTAATTGCGGATGCATCCCTAAACCAACATGAATATTTCTAGCATTCTTGCAAAATTGTATTTCTCTACTATATGCCTTCGGTGTAGTTCCAACCGCAAATAAATTCATATTAGAATTCTGTATTTCATTTATAAACTCTAGCATATTATCCATTAAATCTAAATGACAATGTGCATCATAAATCATTATTCTCATCCTCTTGTGCTAAATTATCCTGTATAAAAGCATCTACTTCTAATAATCCTCGTATATATGTATCAGCTAATTTTCTCAAATACTCATCATCCTGCGGTAATGGACCTGGCTTATGTATATAAAATAAAGCACGATTTCTATCCTGTTTTATTTTATCTATTGCATACTGGAAAGAGCGCAATTGAATTCCCATTCCTTCTGCATTTTTATTCTGCATTTCATAAATAGACGTTTCGGTATACACTGTTCCATCATCCCCAAACGCTTTATGCATTGCAGCTCTTCTAATTAAACAAGGAACACAATAACCACAATGTTGTTGACTGAGTTGTTTCCATCTTGCTTTTCCTGGTGAAGAACATGAGAATGATAATTTCATCGTCTCATAAAGAACATCCTTGTTTTTACATTCCCCTGCCATTTCTCCCTTTGTTTTATTCCAATAAGGATTTTTTACTGATAGATTTAACCCTAATCCCACTAATAATTCATTCCACAAAGAAAGATAAAATGGATGCGTTGTCCTTGTACTAAATGAACCTACTCTTGTTTCATCCAATGGTACATTCAAAGCAATCAGACCATTTTCCGGAACTAACAGTTCATTGATATTATCCATGCCAGTCATTGCAAAAAGGGCATAACCGATAAATAGGAATGATCTACTCCTTGTATTGTTATCATTACCACCTGCCGGAATATAATCACGTGGAAACACCATCCACAAATCTAACCATGTATGTAAAACATCTGGATATAACAAGTCAAATTTATTCACAATATTTTTTTGAGCATTTTTAGTAAGTCCTTCTCCAGCATGACTTATTAACAAGGTATTTTTCTTATTCTCCATCAAATTAATGGTACTTATAAGACTATCCATTCCACCAGAGAATAATGATACTTCATCATATTTATTTGATTTTTCTCTTACTTCCTCCAAATTATTAAACTGCCATGCTCTACTCGACAACGTAATTTTCCATAAATCTCCTGTAAGAAATTTTAACATACGTTCAACCGTATGAATCTGTGAGTCCCATATCTCTACATTTGATACCGGTATTTCTAGTTCAATTTCTCTCGTCCAAGAGTCCTGTCCATGCACCACTCTCTCAATTCGCGTATCAGCCATATAAACCATTGTTGCAAGCGACATGATATCAAATCCAATTTCAGAGGGATACACATTTTCTTCATATAATTTTTTCTTAATGTGGCTTAATCCATAGTTTAGTTCGCCATTAGAAAGCATAGGGACATCAACAATAACTGTGCCATCCATTTTCTGCGAATCTATATTTTCAATATCATAATTTGCTCTTAATTTATATCGACTCATTCATTTTCACCTGCACTTTCCATAATTTCAAACGCTGCCTTATACACCCGGTCCACTATTCTTAAAGAATCACCTTGTCGAATATTTCCAGCCTTGATATCTAAATTGATAACAGCATCCGATACAGAACCCTTAACAAAATCCTTCATTTGAACAATTAATCTGTCTGATATAGCTCGTTCTTGCGGCAACAATATAATCTTGTTACCAATATCATTCGTGATTCTATTAAATATCGCATTTGCCATGGTGCGTTCCACAATCACCATAATCTGCTCTGAAGTCAAATCCTCAAATTTAATTATAGCTATTTCTGGTGATTCTTCGATTGCTGAAATATAAGCCGACCTCGCAATGCCTTCATCTTGTGGTCCCCCATCTGGACAGATAAAGTCTGTAATAGCTATAAATGCGTCACTAGCTGTCTTATGTGAGAGATTCTCTATAGAAAGATACTGTTCAACAGCCCTTGCACCACCTGAAGCAAATACACCTGCAACATTTAATAATCTTGCAGAACTGCTTCTAGCAGCTCCCATTCTCTGTGTCGCATTTGAACTACCACCCAAAGAATTTCTTATGTAATTAGAGACACTTTTACGGCCTAAACTGCTATCCCGTCCTCCTGAATTTATATACCTCGTGAACTCTCCTCGTGGTGTTCTAAAGCGATCCGCATCACCCACTGGTGGAATTTGACTACCATCGGGACCAAGTCCATTTTCATTTTGTGGATTTACATCTGGTTGCTCTAACCATGACGGTACCAAAGGTGTTCCACCCTTTTGTCCTCCATTATGTGTTGATGTTCCCATTTATTAATTACCTCACATCTTCTTTAAAGCTGCTTTAACAATTGCCGTCCCACTGCTTTTCAATTTATCAAAATATTGATTTACTCCTTTTCTTTCATCACAATCTTTTGGAATTGCTTTATCCCAGCCATGTATAATCCACACTCCAACCTTATCTACAGGAATAGCATCTATAAAATCAACTAAACTTTTACGGAGTTCCGGCTTATTCTGTACCAATACAATCAAACCATCAATCCCTTTTGGTTTCATATCAAATTGCCCTTTTTCCATAATTTTTTGAGCAACAATTCCGAACACTTGATCTGATTCTTGATTTGTCAAATTTTTCAAATCTTCAACACGACCTACAATAATCATTTCATCTCTAAAAAGTAGCTCAACTATTTCTGATAGATCATTTTTAGAAGTTTTACCTGAAAAATAATCCATTTTTTCTTTACATGCATAATAATACGGTCTTAAGTCCTTATCTGTAATTTCTGGTTCTGTAGTAATCCACTTCCAAATCTTGTTTAAATCATACCATTGCTCTTTTGCTTCTACTTTCTTATCTTCGACCATAGTTTTTATATCAGCTAGTATTTCAGGAACTTCATCCCATTTTCCTTCAGAATCCAAATGATTAGGTAATGCCTTATAAAAATCTGGTTCATAGTATTCTGCCAACATCATCTTTGCCAAAATCGCAAGTTCCAGTTCGTCTCCAAAGCCACGATTCTTAGCAATCTCATAACGTAACAAGAGCATATTTACAAACCTTTTTATCTTTCTAGGATTTCCATCTGTATTTTGTGCTAATAAATGGCATATTTGAGTGGCAATTAATACTTCCTTCGATGACTTTTCATAATCATTTCCAAGAATTTCTTTCACGTCATCAACCGTAAGACTTTCTACATTCCAAGGCTTTCTGATTCTAGATAATCCCTCTTCTCTCAGCTTTTTATAGTTTTCATTTTCATCTGGCAAAACAGAACCCACCATAAGAAGCATTATGTATATACACGCTTCTACCTCACCTAATGCTGGAATTCTAAACGGAACTTGAATCAACTTTTCCAAATACTTATTTGCAAAGGCCTCACCTGCATTAAACTTATTTTCATCTGTTGCATCGGGAAAATGTTTTTTAACCGCATAGCGAATCATTCCCTCGTCTGCTGCAATTACAAATGCTGTTTTTTCCGTAAACATAAACAGTCTTACAGCCTCTAACGTATTAATCGCCACATCAGGTAAACATCTGTCAAGATCATCAATTAAAACAATAAGTTTCTCAATAGCTGCATCTTCTAGCAGTTCGGCAAAATTTTCCTGAAACTCTGAAAATTCTTTATTACTTGATATGTCCTCTGTGATTTTTGCGTCACTTAAATAACCTCCAATAGATTCAATTGCTCCAGCAATTCCCTCTTCTGTAGTTACGGTTGATTTTAAAATATCCATTGTTGAAGATAATAACGTAAGCGGTGCTGTACCTGTCGCAATTCCTAAAGCGGTTTTACCCGCAGTCTTAGCAACAGTCATCCAATTTATATTTTCCCACAGTTTTTTTAATATTTCCCCAGACTTAACGCCAAGTTTCTCTTTCTTCTCAAGCTCTGAAATAATAGAACTCATCAAAGCTACTTTTGAGTCTTCAAATCCCTGATGTTTCCAACCGTTAAATCGGATACAAGAATACTTCTTTCCTGACACTGAAGAAGCCAGTTTCACTTCATTTTCTACCATTTCAAGAATGCTGGATTTACCAGCACCCCAGTCCCCATGAATACCGATAGAAATCGGTTGTTCTTTACTATCCTTAATAAGAGAAACTATTGTCTTTGCTATTGCTTCATTATTAAGTAAATCAACTTTGGTTTCATTATCAGATAAAATCATATCTTCAACCCCTTCATTAATTTCAATTCATATCCTCACTAACAACTGTAGCAAGTAACGGTTTGTATAATTATATATATTAAAAATACTCAACACCTTAATTTCTACATTATTTTACCATATTCCCATTTATTTTACCATATTCAAAAGAACAAATATACCAATAAATCCATTATTTTTTTATCTTTATCTTTAAGATATGTTGGACGTAGACTTCTAAAATATCCTTCAAGAATTCGACCACTGTTTTTATCATTTCTAGCTGGAAGCTGTTTAATACAATATACTCTTTCATTATGAGCGCAAGAATTTCTAACTTTTCTCAGCCAATGTAGGCTTCCTATTAATAATTTCACATTATAATAGCCTTTATCATCTTTTAAATCATATAATTTGCAAAGTGCATGTGTTACACCATTTTTACTATTGCTAAGCACATCAATAAATGTAGAAAAATTGACTACCTTAATCATAATCCAGGTTGGTATTGTTTCATGATTATTCATATAAAATCTTACATATTCCGATCTACTTCTGTTCAGTTCACTGTAAGCTGATGAAATTGCATTCATCTTATTTTGTAGTTTACTATCGTCAGAATATGCTTTTGCGTCATACCAAGGAGTCTTTCCATTATCATTACATTGATCAAATTTATATCCAGTTAGCGTACGGACTTCTTCTTCAATCTGAGTAATATATTTTAACAAAAGCATCCTAAGGTCATCATCAAATTTTTTAAGTGCATAAAGAGCCTTTAAAGAAGTATTGGCAATGTATATGTGATTCCCATTATTATCCTTTCCACAAATAAAAGGTTCTTTATAACCATTTACTAAATTGAAATAGCCCATTCTAACTAATGTTGTCTTATCTTTGGTATTTCCACAATCAATTTTCTTTTTATCTCGTAACTTCTTCATCTGTTGATTGTAAGTTAAAAACTCTTTATCTGCTGCCATGCAACCACCTTCCCTCTTTTAACTATTTGATATCTCAGTAGAATCCTTAAAATTCATCATCCTACCAGTTACTGGTATTCTTTCAATTGATTCAACCTTTGACCTAAAATATATTTTCGCTCTGAAAGTTTCTAAACTTTCTTCTATATCATCAAATTCTTTCTGGAAAATGCCCACATAATCAAAATCATCTTCAGACTTTTTTTCCTCTGTAAACAAGACTTTGCTCACTTCAATTGCCTTGTTCATGCAAACAGCAAAATTCCCCTTATTATCTTTATAAAGATTGAAATGATAAGTCTCTTCCAATAATTTTTGTTTTATAGTTCTTATCTTATTGAATATTTCATTATAAGCTTTAAGTCGTATATTTTTATTTGAAAAAATAAAATTCAAATTACTATACGCACTGTCTAATTCATATAAACTAATCTTTGACAATTCTATATAATTGTCAATAACTTCATTTACGGTCTTTTCATAGTTTTCCATTTTTGAAATATAATTTTGATTTAACTTATTTCCTATATCATGGTTTTCTGTAAATAACATAGGCTCATTTTCTTCCATCCACTGAGTATATTTTTCTTGATACACATGTGACTCTTCCGAGCCAAATATATCAACTACTCCTGGAGCTGATTTTTTAGCACGTTTATTATAATAATTTTCTGCAATGCAACCAATCACAATCTCCTCCGGTTCATCAAAATAAATATATTTCGCTTTTCGGAATTGAGCAAGTACACGTTTCGCCTCAATCCAAAATTGTTCCATGGCTTTTTTACGTTCTGAGAAATATTCTACTAACGACATAATAAGCCCAAGTAAAGCACTACCAAATATTGCTAACGCTATATCATATCCAATATTTCCATCTGAAAAACAACATTTAAATACGGTCATTAAAACAACTGCTATTATCGTACAAATTAAGGTAACTATAGTAACCCATTTTTTTGCGTTCAATTTATTCCACCCTCCATTTCTATTCCACACACATCAATCAAATACCTAAGCATTTCATTCCCGTGCTTCTTATTTTATAAAAGTATTAAACACCATGAAAACTTTCTCCTTTCTCCGGATTATATAAACATGTCATCATTCCAAACAAGTTTTACCAAATCAACAAGAACAGCAATTCTCTCAGTAATCTCATTCTTACCAAATGATGCATAAGCTTTAAATCCAAGAGAATTGTCAGCAATAAATTTCATAAATTTAGGGTTATTCTGGTACGCTAATTCACCAAGTGATTCCGTGTAGATATTGCCTTCGTTAGAGCAATACTTCTTAAGCTTATAATCATATTTTCTTAGTCTGATTTCGGATACTTGTCAATCCAATACTTATTATTTTTTTATAAACAAATATAGCCGTCAAGAAGAAATTCTCCTTAACGACTATATAAACTATGATTCAATCTTGTTCATCGCTTTCCTAAACTGGAAATAAAACAAAATTGCAGTAAAGGTTACTGCTATGAAATCTGCTACCGGCTCTGCAAGGTAAACACCCATGGTTTTGTCTGAAACCATATGTGGCATAATATAAATCAATGGTAACAGCAGAATAAATTTTCTTGTAACTGCCACAATGATAGAACTTGCCGCATTGCCAAGAGCTGTAAAGGTCATTTGGCATGCAATCTGAATACCAAATAAAAACATGACTGCCATATAGATACGCAGAGCTTTTGATGCAAACTCGATCATCGCTGTCTCCGGAGTAAAAATACTTACAAAGAATTGTGGCAAAAGCATTACCGCCAGCCAAAGTGTGACAGAATAAATCAGACATGTAGTTAATAAAACACGAAAAGTCTTTTTTACACGTTCCGTATTGTTTGCTCCATAATTATAGCTTGTAATTGGCTGCGCTCCCTGTGCAATTCCCTGTAAAGGAAGCATTGCAAACTGCATGACACTGGTAAGAATCGTCATTGCACCTACCGCAATATCTCCGCCATATTTCAGCAGGGAAGAATTGAAGCATACGGATATAACGCTCTCACTCGCCTGCATAATAAATGCTGCGGTTCCAAGTGCTATGCATGGGAACACAACTTTGGGCTTTATATTCAAATTCTTACGTTTCAGTCTAAGTATTGATTTCTTACTGCACAAAAATGCCACAACGACGATACATGAAACTGCCTGCGAAATAACAGTTGCCAAAGCAGCACCACGAACACCCATATTTAATCCAAAAATCATAATCGGATCAAGCACAATGTTTAGAATTGCTCCGATAGCAACGGATACCATGGATATCCTTGTAAACCCTTCAGCAGTTACAAATGCATTCATGCCCAAGGTCAACTGCACAAATAACGTTCCATAAGCATAAATATTCAGATATGAAGCAGCATACGAAATGGTGTTCTCACTGGCTCCAAAAGCTAACAGCAAATTTTCTCCAAACAGTAAAAGTACCACTGTCAGAATGATTGAAACAATTACCTGTAAAAGAAAACATCCACCAAGCGTTTGCTCTGCACTGTCCATATCTCCTTTTCCCATCGAAATAGAAGCACGTGGCGCACCTCCTGAACTTACAAGTCCTGCAAATGCCGACACAATCATAATAATAGGCATGGTCACACCGACACCCGTCAGAGCAAGACTGCCTGCATCCGGTATATGACCGATAAAGATTCTATCAACAATGTTATACAACATATTGATCAACTGTGCTATCACCGTAGGAATTGCCAACTTAAAAAGCAGTTTTCCAACGGGCTGCGTACCTAAAAAATCCTTGCTATTTTCCACGATAAACATCTCCTAATCATTCAAATATTCTTTGATATTTCTGTTTACTTGCTCTGTAAACCTATATAGGGCTTCTATTTCTTCTTTTGAAAATCCCGCGAATACTATTTCACAAAATTTGCCTTGCGCCACACGCCCATCCGCAATTATATCTCTTGCTTTGTCAGCCACACTTAAGTGAATGGTTCTGTGATTTCCTTCCCTATGTTCACCTAACACCAATCCTCTTTCCTGTAAGGAACGAATGGAAACAGATACATGGGATTTAGCAAGATGACGATATCTAACAATTTGAGTAGCTGTATCATACTGGGGATTATTTGCTAAAAACATAAGAACTGTAAACTCCATATAGGTCAATTCGTATTTTTCACAAACAGGAGATACCATATTTTCATACAATTCTTCTACATCAACACAATGTGCAAAATAATTTTTCACAAACACATCTTCTTTCATTTTGAACTGTTCGTTTTTGAACATTAGTAGTTTACTCTAATCTTCATTTTTTGTCAAGTCATAGCTGATGGTCCAAATTTTTCTCTCAATTTGCTTGATTACTTCTTTAAAGACTTCATCACCTTGTCCTGTTGGGTCTGGTAAACTCCAGTTATCATCAAATGCTCTGCCAATATACGGACATCCTACATCACATCCCATTGAAATCGCAATATCGGGTGTCGGAATTCTATCATAAGTTTTACTAAACTGTTTCTCTTCCATATCAATCCCATATAGTTCTTTCATCAGTCTGACCGCATCCTGATTTATCTGTGGCTTCGTTTCTGTACCACAGGAGTAACATTCAAAATCATTACCTCTCAAATGATTCCCTAATGCCTCAGCTATTTGACTTCGACATGAGTTATGAACACAAATAAAAGCAATTTTCTTCTTTTCCATTAGCCTCTGACCTCTTTAAGAATTTTTACAACCTCATCTTTCTTTAATACCTTTCCAAAGGAAACAACTTTTCCGTCTATCACTAAAGCAGGAGTTGTCATTACTCCATAGGAGGCAATTTCTCCCCAGTCTTTGATATGTTCAATAGTTGTATCCATACCTAACTCGGTTAATGCTTCTACTGTCGCAGCTTCAAGTTGATTACACTTTGCACAACCACCACCAAGAACCTTTACTCCCATACCTGTTTTCTTTTCTTCTGCCTTTTCCATTGTGTCAGGCGTGCAGGTTCCGCCACAGCAACATAACGACTTTGTTTCTTCTTTCTTTTTTCCTAATCCAAATAATGCCATAATCAGTTATCCTCCTTTATATCAAAAAATTTTGTAATCCGTTAAATACATAACCAACCACTATAATTCCGATTGCACAGATAGCAATAAAAATTCCAAGAAGTTTTGGTTTAATTGCTTTTCTTAGCATAATCAGAGATGGGAGGCTCAATGTGGTTACCGCCATCATAAAAGATAAAATAGTTCCAAGTTGGGCACCTTTTGCAAGCAGAGCCTCTGCAATCGGTATTGTTCCGAAAATGTCAGCATACATTGGGATTCCGATTAAAGTTGCCAATATTACACCAAAAGGATTATTACTTCCAAGAATACTTTCCACCCATACTTCCGGAATCCAATTATGAATCAATGCACCAATACCCACACCTACCAGAATGTAAGGAAATACTTTTTTAAATGTAGATACTACTTGGTCTTTGGCATATTCCAGTCTTTCCTTTTGTGTTAATGTTGGAGAATCAATATCTACTGCACTTGCATTTCTTATAAAATCCTCTACATAATTTTCTAAATGCATTTTTTCTATGAAGGTGCCTCCAACTACAGCAATCACAAGTCCGAATATAACATATACCACTGCAACCTTTGTTCCAAAAATACTCATCAAAAGAATCAAACTGCCAAGGTCAACCATCGGAGATGAAATCAAAAAGGAAAAGGTTACTCCTAACGGTAGCCCTGCGCTTGTAAATCCTATAAACAAGGGAATAGATGAACAGGAACAAAACGGTGTTACCGTTCCAAGCAAAGCGGCAATACAATTTGCTGATACACCTTTAAATTTTCCCATGATTTTCTTACTTCTCTCTGGTGGAAAGTAACTTTGAATATAGGAAATCACATAAATCAGGAAACAGAGCAATACTGTAATTTTCAACACATCATAAATAAAAAATTGAATACTGCCACCAAGTCTGGAATTAACATCCAATCCTACTACCGTAAGTATTTTTCCTATCAACTCATTGAGCCACTTCATCCCCAGCATCTGATTCTGAATAAATCCCCAAATCATAAATTGCAACAACCCCCTTTACCACCAGAACAGGATAACCCTTCAATAAACTGTTTATATTCCTTTAATGTTTCACAGTTTAAAGAATAATGACTCCATTTTCCTTCCTTACGTGCATTTACCAAACCACACTCTGTTAATATTCTCATATGATGAGAAAGAGTTGGCTGAGTAATTTCAAAAGCTTCTAAAAGTTTACAGCCGCATTTTTCTCCCTCTGATAACATTTGGACAATTTGTAGTCTATTGCTATCTCCAAGTGCTTTACAAATAAGAGCAACATCCATAGTATTCATTACAATCACCTCACATAGATATTTATCTATGTGTTATTATATGCAATACATAGATGATTGTCAATGTATTATTTTAAAAAAGAATATGAATCACTCGACTCATATTCTTAATCATCTAATTCATATTCTCTTATTTATTACGAAAATCCCGATTTATAAGTACAATTTGTTTTCCTTCCTGCCGGAGCAAACCTTCTTCATTGTCTGTCCAGCGATAAAACTGACAAGCTTACTGTAATTTCTTGCTTTCTTCGGACAGACTGCTACGCAGTGCATACAGGAAATGCATTTATCCTTATCGGTCAGCTTCGGATTATCCAACGAAATGGCACCCGCCGGGCATTCTTTTGCGCACAGACCACAGGAAGTACATTTTCCATTTGCAACAGGTTTGAGCGGAACACCGTCATATTCTCGATATGGTCTGTTACCGGGGAATTCAGGTGTCTTTTGCGTTTCGCTGTTTTGCAGAATCTTTGCAGCAAATTCAAGCAATTCCTTTTCGTCCTGCTGATCCGGGCGTCCGGTTCCAAATTGGTTCATCAGGGAATGCTCTGCGACAGCCTCCATTCCTGCGATGCACACAAAACCTGATTCTTCCAGAACATCCTGTAACTCCAATAAAGTATCGTCAATCGCACGGTTTCCAAATACTGCCGCAAGAATTGCCTTCGTACCATCTGCTTTTACATTGCGGAACATATCCGTTACGACCGAAGGAATACGCCCACCGTAGGACGGAACAGCAACCAAACACAAGTCCTCTTTTTCAAAGCTCACCTTCATGAGCTTATCCGGTTCTTTGATCAGGTCAATTTCTTTCGTGTACAGCTTCGTCCCTTTCGCAACAATATCCGCTACTTTCTTTGTGCCACCGGTTGGGCTAAAAAATATGTTATAAAATTTCATAATCTTCTCCTACTGATTCCTATTTATCCAATTAAACAAACTGATATTTGACGCTCTATTAATGCTATTAAACCCAATCAATAGCATTCTTTACAAGTTTGACAAATGGTTCATAGGTCAGATTTTGGGTAGTGTGTGCAGGAACGATACAGCAGATTTTTCCTTTGCCATAGGTGTGAATCCATACAGCAGGCTGAACGCCGTTCTTTGAAACGGTTTCTGCAAGAATCGTTGTATCAGCATTCGGAATCATTTTCATTACATAATGTTCGTCAAACTCAGGGAATGTGAATTTGCCAATGCCTTCAATAATCGGATGTTCTGCTATCGGTTTTACAGTAAGCAGACATTGTTCGGGATGAGTGATAAAGTTACTTCTTACAACATTTGTGAGGATTGCGTGATTTTCTGTGTAATCAGTAAGTGATGCGTGAAGCATAATCGTTCCCATACCATTCTGAACATCATTCAGAAATTTCTCCATCCATTTTTCATCATACCAGATTGGAGTAGGAATCTGATCATTTTCAATAGGATCTTTGAAAGACAAAAACAAATCAAACTGCCCGTTGAAATAATCATTTGGGTTCTTTGTGAATGTTACTTCATAATCTGCGTTAAACAGATAGTCCATCATAGGCTTGATGGAATCATCGTGATGCCAGTAATCGTGTACCAAAACAAATACTTTTTTACTCATAAGTTATACGTCCTTTCATCACCATTTTATGGCTACGTTTTTGTGAATTCTCGTTTTTTAGATGTGCGTTAAATTCCGATTGAACAAAATCGCTGCGCGATGGCCTGCCAAGGCTGTGGCGCAGTTTTATTTTTATTAAAAAGCAGTGGAATTACTTTCCATAATCCGTTATTGTTAAGTTACCACACGAAACAACTGAACTAAGAAAGCTTAACTTCTACATCTATGTGCTTTGTGGATTTTAGTTTGGACAATAAAACGCACGTTTCCACGGATGCAACATTTTCCCTTAAAGCATCCATGACCTCATCACTGACTGGAAATGCGTATTTTATCTCTTTTATCGGATTCTTTCCTTCTTCCCATGTTTCCTTTGGATGGAGCTGTACTTCCAATATCATACTTTCAATCAGCTTACGTTTGTCTGCATCATTCATTTTATCAAAAATCTTATCAAATACCAACAACATTTTATACACATTATCTTTGGTTAGTGTATTCTGCTCTGCCGATGCTTTTCGCATTTCACAGTCTGTAATCTGGTCTTCGATACTGTAAATTTCTTCATAAATCTTATTCAGGCGATTATTCATATCCCTGCGTTTACGCTCTGCATTTTTATCATCATCATAGATGCTGTCGATGTCCTGTTCCAGATTGCTTTTACTGCGTTCCAGCTTTGTCAGTTTCTTTCGGTAATTTTGAATCTCTATATCAATTTCTGATACATCCACCTTTTGACCTATCTGGCTTTGAATATCCTCTGCAAACTGCTGATTGCGTACTAACAGTTTGGTGTACTCAATCACTTCTGCTTCTATCCACTCTGCCGATATAGCATTTTTCTTACATTGACCGAATTTAGATTTTGCATAGTGTCCGCACTGGTATTTCCATTTATATCGCCTTGTGCCGTCCTTATTCGTCCATGCAGATGTATCTGAATACATGGAAGAACCACACATTGCTTGTCAAATAGACTGGTCATCATCGACATCAATAATATCAATGTTTTTCTTATAATACAACAATAATCTACATCTCTTAATAAGACTAACGTCTTATATAGAGTATAAATATAGGTGGTATATTGAGAAACTCCTTCTATTTCCTCTTCTTATCGCCTATCGGCGTAACAATGAAATAAATTAACCGCAAAGCTCCTATCGGAGCAAATACGAAAAATAACAAACGAAAGGAGGTACTACGCATGAATCCAAGCGATGATTTTGTAATGGAAGAAAAAGCACTAAAATTACTCGCCTCTCTTCACGAACTTACTTCTCTAAACATCGACTCGCAGAGTCAAACAACGTGCAACTTCTGTATCAGAAAAGTTCATTCTGTCATCAATGATACCATTCCATTTGAAGTAGCATGTGCTCTTCTGGAAGATGTCGAGAAAATCGTAACCATTCTTCAAACTACAAGTAATTAGAACACAGGGTATGGTTCGCCGTACCCTCCCCTATCGGGGAAATATCGAAAAAATAAACTGGAGGTACCATTTATGAATAACACAACACAAACTAACAATTTAACAACAGCGAAGCTTTTTGATGTAACAGCATTGGCAACATATATACGTACTCATCCGACATCTGGTGTAAATGAAATACCTCTGTCATCAACTTAAATATCGCCAGCGGTGTTGTAAAATACTCTGCTCCATAGGCGAAGCTTTCTTTTACCTGAAGGCTGGTATGCTTTGTTCTCGTATTTATGATTAAATCATATGTTTTAATATCCATGTGCTGCTCCTTTCAAAAGAGGACTACCGAAGATTCCGATAGCCCCCATAAATCATATTGCTGTTATAAAGTTACTGTTGTTTTGCATTCTGGAATTTCTCAATCAATTCCGATACAATCAGTGCGGATGCATTGTGATAATCCTCGATGCTGTAATTCTTCTGGACGTATCTGTTCATTGCTTCCTGTGATGTACCAGCTTCTCCCATCAGCTTTTCAAGATAAGCTATCTGTTTCTTTGTTGCTGGTTTTTTTGATGATGCCTTTGGTTTTGAATTCTGCTTTAACTCTTCGGGATTCTTACCGCCTACATTATCAGGTTCCAAATTCATGTCCTCAACATCCTGGGTGAAGCGTGCCGATAAATTGCCGACGTTTAATGTTGCATCAACCATAGCTCTCTTTTTCGCCATTTTGAGCACCACATTCTGCACACTGTAGCCATTGCTCTTATATTCTATTATCGGAATAAACGCAACGAGAAATTAGCTCTACTATTTCGGTTACCTAAGTCGGCAAAACACCGACTCAGATAACCGTATTACTCATATTATGCTTTATTTTCAGTTTTCTTTTTTCTTATCAACGTAGATTTACTAATGCCAGTCATCTGTTCCACCTGCCGATAGGAATGATTCTCTAACAGCGATAGTGCATGATTTATCTGTGTATTAGAAAACTTCTTAGGACGACCTTCTCTAAAATCAGGATTCATTTTTGCAATCGCCTTACCCTCACTGGTACGTTCAACTATCATGTCTCTTTCAAATTCGCTGAAAGCCAACATAATATTTCTTATGAGCTTGCCAGTAGGGGTATTATCCATTAAGCCCATATTGAGTACATGAACCACAATACCTTTATCCAGCAGCATTTCAATAAGTTCAATCCCTTGTGTAGCACTTCTGGCAATCCTATCTAGCTTCGTAACAATTAGCGTATCGCCTGACTGTAATACAGACATTAGTTTGTCTAATTCAGGGCGTTTTGTCCTTGTACCAGTAAACGCATCAGCATATATCTTAGTTGCTCCTGCTGACCGTAGGGCGTTTTCCTGTGCCTCTAAACTGTTACCGTCTTTTGCCTGTCCTCGCGTACTTACTCTTGCGTATCCATAAACCATAATGTGTATCTCCTTCCGTAATTTAATTTTGAGCATCAAAAAAGAAGGTATATTTCAACCTTCTTCTCTGATACTTATGAATATAAGAAATGACACCACTCCAACCCTTGATTTATCGTCAGGGGCGAAGCAGTGTCAATACTTAAAAGTTTTGAATAGCTCATTATTACAAATATTCATAATACTCACATTGTAATAATGAACTATTTATATTAGTTTCTATGTCTCTCTCGTTTAGGTTATCAAATACAAAGTCACTTAACAAAGTTTTCGTATCTAATCCTGTTAATTTTTCAAGATATACTATATTAGCACCATTGTTTAACATATTATAAATCGCTGTCTTTTTATAACTTCCTGCAGGATAGATATATTTATCTCTTTTTCCACCAGATACTTTTTCTAACATTTCAACCAATCCAAGCCCTTCATACACTCTTGGAAGAGTTCTGTTAATTCCTTCTCGCTGACCTTTTTTATTCTCGCAAGAATACAAATACTCGAAAATTTTATCCTCTGTAGAATATTTTACTCTGTACTTCATTTCTGCATAATTTACAGAATTGATTATATCTTTTCTCAAATTATTAGGCAGCTTTACTTTTACATCATTATGAATTATTTCTCTAAATTGTGTTGACCTAACATCTCCTAATTTTATGTCTATTATTTGTCCTGTCTGTAATGGCAATAACAAACTTAATTTTATAAATAATCTTGCAATTATAACATCCAAATAAAAACTTTCCTCATGATTGCCCTTAGCTTCTAGTCCTGAATTATTCTCTATATATTCATCTATGGTCACTAATATTTTTTGTAACAACTCTTCGGATATGAATTTTTTACTTACAGTTCTATCTACCTTATTGGATAATCTTTCACGAAAAGATGCTGTACTTATATAACCATTTAACTCAGAAAACTTTCTATTATTATCAATCAAAAACGAAAACAATCCTTTCAAAGCCGCAATATGTATTGATAATTGAGCATCTGTACCTATATTATGTTCAACGGCATATTCAAAAAAATCATTTATATTATCTTCATAGAGATTGAATACCTTGTCTTCAAGACCATATTCTTTTAAAAATGACTGAAAATTCCTAATTTGTCTCTCATATCTTGAATCCTGCTTCAAGTACTCATCCACTAATAAATTGAATTCTTCAATATTACTACTCTTCATAATCATTCTCTCCTATAGCAACCCAAAATACCTCAACGCATCCTTAATATACTCCACCTTCTCCTGCGGACACTGTTTAACCTCTGGATTCTCCTTCCTGGACTTATTGTAATTCTCGCCCATATCCAGACCACACATCCGCTTCACCTGTGCAATATAAGAAGTATGCACATTCACACCATACTTGTCCTTCACATAGTCCTTAATCTTCTGATAAGTAGCCTTTTCCTCTGGCGTATAATTACTTTCTTCATCAGGACACATTGTAACCTCAATTTTAGGTTGATTTGTTTTGAGGGACAATTTGACAACCGTCTCAACGGTACTTTCGTTGTCCCAACAAAGTTCCTGTGTTTCCCTGTCTCCAAAATACACCGGAAAACGGAACTTTATGTGCTTCAGGAATCTGCCATCCGGCTGCTCCTGCTCATAAATATCCACCTGTTCTACAAAGCTGTTAAGAAATTCTTTCTTCTCCAGGTCGGTGAACTTATCATATAGTTTATCAAAATATAAAAGGAATTGATAGACGTTTTCTTCTGATATTTTCTGTTGCCGGATATTCAGCAGGCGGTTCTTGACTTCTTCTATACTGTTCTCCACGCCTTCAATCTCATCATACAAACGGTATAACCTTGTCTCCATATCCTGATATTTCTTCTCATAAAATTTATCCATGATATCCAGATTGTCCATCTGCTGTCCAAGTCTTGCTTTTGCTCCGGTCAGCTGCCTGTGCTGCTTTTCCAATCCTTCAATCTCTTTTTCTATTTCTTCTGTATCAATTCTTGAACCGATTTTATTCAGAATTGCTTCTTCAAATTTAGGATTCTTCACCAGCTTCCGAATAACTTCTTCCACTGCATTGTTAATCTTCTCCTCACTCCATTGTTTACGATATCCACATTTATGACCATCTACCAGGCGACGATGTTTGCAGGCATAATAGAAATAATCCTTATATAAAGTTCCGTCTTTCTTTTTCTTTCGGTTCACGTTTCCATACATACCACTTCCACATAACGGGCATCTCAATATTCCAGATAAAATATGCTCATGATCGAGACTATGTGTCTTTTCATATTTCACACCTGTTTTTTCCCGTTTTTGATGTGCCAGCTCCCAGTCTGTTTCTGAAACAATCCCTTCATGGATACCATCGTGCAGCATATAATTTTCCTGCTTTACAATGCGGTATTCATTTCTTGTACCAGAAACTTTCTCGTTTTTCCTTCGTCCATAAGCCAGCTTTCCACAGTATACCGGATTATCCAGAACGCCTTTTATAAATGATGCGGCAAATGCGTCCAGTGTATTATTCTGTCGTTTTTTCTTTTTATATCCATGCTGGTTCAGCCATGCGGCAATCGCAGAGATTCCCATATTGGTATGAATAAATTTGTCATAGATCAGACGAATAATCTCTGCTTCGTCCTCTGCAATCTGCAATTCTCCATTTACTAATTCATAACCATACGGAGCAAATCCACCATTCCATTTTCCTTCCCTGGCTTTCTGCTTACGTCCTTCCATTGTCTGAACAAGGATATTCTCTCGTTCGATCTCTGCCACCGCAGACAGAACAGAAATCATCAGCTTTCCACTATCTTTTGAGCTGTCAATTCCATCTTCTACACAGATCAGATTCACTCCAAAATCCTGCATCCTCTGCAGAGAGTTTAATACATCTGCTGCATTACGACCGAATCTGGAAAGCTTGAACACCAGTACAAACTGTACCTCATCTGTTCCATTCTCAATATTATCCAACATTCTCTGAAATTCCGGTCTGCCCTCTACGCTCTTTCCAGACTTACCTTCATCTGAATACTCATTTACGATTTCCATATTCTGAAATTCCGCATATCTCTTGAGTTTTTCTTTCTGAGCATCCAGACTGTAGCCATCTACCTGCATGGTTGTGGATACTCTGGTATATATATCGCATTTAATCTTTTTATTCTTCATAATCTTCCTCGCAGTATAACTCTGTTTTATTGTCCCAACCTTATTTTAGTACTTGTTCCAACTATTTTCAATACTTATTTTCCGTATTGACGAG
>ERZ859980.434-NODE-434-length-26912-cov-2.128384_pt1 | contig 26912 bp, 25 predicted proteins | sample MGYA00509984_ERZ859980 | MGnify/ENA primary metagenome ERZ859980 (study PRJEB30046, sample SAMN00715173) | human gut metagenome | study: EMG produced TPA metagenomics assembly of the A metagenome-wide association study of gut microbiota in type 2... | reverse complement strand
CGAGCATATTCTGCCACACACTCATCAAGAAGCTCCGTAAGATTAAACCAATTCTGATGTAACTCCAAATATCCGGCTTCATTTTAGACAAATCAATGATATCATTGATCAGATTAAGCAAAAGTTCGTTATTATGACTAATTAAAGAATTATAAAGCTCCTTTTCCACTACATTTTCCGCACTGGCCAACAGACTTGAAAAACCAACAATAGCATTAAGTGGAGACGAATTTCATGAGACATACTGGATAAAAATTCTGACTTAGCCTCGTTTGCTTTATCAGCATGTTCTCTTGCCAACTTAAGTTCATTAATTAACTTCATATCAGGATTTTCAATAGTATGATACATTAAAAGAACAATATATGTTTCCATTGCAGTCATAATTAAAATTCCCGGATTACTTGATTGAATAAAAATAACCAGCATTCCTAAAACAATAAATAATAATAAAGGAATATATTTTTTAGATTTCATATTTTTATAATTACGAAGTAACATTATAATCCAAGAAACAATACATAAACTACTCATGACATAAGATACGTTTACAGCAGGACCATAGGCATAAGAAATGTTACCTTTATGAAATAATGTAATTGGACATATTAAAACAAGTATTCCAGCAAAACATCCAAATAAAGTAGTAAAATTTAAAATCTTAACTCTTTTCTTATCATAATCTTTAACAGAAATAATGATTATATAATTTGTAAACAAAATAATCCATAAAATTAAATACATCAAATATAATTTAGTTAAAAGAATATTAAAAGCCCCTGGTAAAATATTAACTTTGGCCGTAATATTACAGAAAAGTTCTATAACTAATCCAAAAAAATTACTAATTATAAGCCATGAATAAACTTTATTTTCATAACTATTTAATCTCTTTTTAGAAAAGTATGCCACCATAATTAATATGCTACAGCATAATCCACATACTATAAATGAAATACCACTTATCACATAACCACCTCACACTACTATAAAAAGTATATCATATAAATGAAAAAAAGTGTTATAAAACACTTTCTATTTAACATTAATTTTATTTTTCTCTGTATTTGGTTTTAGGTATTCCTGTGATTCCTTCTTTAACGTCATGAAATCAACTTTACCATTTTTAGTATAAGGAATATTATCTACTATTCTGTAATTTAAAGGCATATAATACTCGAATAATTTATACTTACATATATCATTAATTTCTTCTAATATCTGATTACGTAATCCATCTTTATTATATTCATCTTTTAAAACAATTGATACAACTGGCACGCTTCCCTCAATACTATCATCTACTCCAACGGCTGCGACATTTTTAACGGCATAATGACTTCCAATAGCGTTTTCTATTTCAGATGAAAATAATTTAAATCCAGATCTTACAAACATTCTTTTAATTCTTCCTACTACATATAAGAATCCGTCATTATCTATATAGCCAATATCTCCCGAATGCATCCAAACTTTTCCATCATCATGCATCTTCAAAACTTTCTTTGTTTCAGCATCATTATTATAGTATTTTTTCATTACTGAATCACCACAGTAACAAATCTCTCCTTTTTGACCATAGGTTAACTCTTGATTATTATCCATATCAAAAATACCTATATTATTGCCTATAAAAGGAATTCCAACGCTTCCAATCTTATTTATTTTATTAGATGTTGTAGCAATAGTTCCATTTCCCTCAGTAGCACCATACCCCTTAATGACTTTGGCACAACTACCATGTTTTTCTAAAAAAGTATTAACCTTCATTTCGGTATTTATATTCATCGTATCAGCACCAACTGCAGCTGTCTTAAAAAATGATAAATCTGTGTTAGCCTTAATATTTTTACTTCCAAGTAAAATATCCAGATTTTTAGGTATACCTGTAGTATGAGTTGGTCGTTCTCTTAATATTAATTTATCATAAGTTGCAGGATCAAGCTTTGGAATAAAAATACATTTTACTCCCATTTGATAAAGTAAATAGTAAATAACCATTCCATAAGCCGTCCATGGTGGTAAAAAGTGTAGGAATGAATCTCCCTTATTAAAATCTATTTTACTATTTTTATAGCCTTGTACTACAGCATTGAATTCTTATTAGTAAGTTCAACCCCCTTAGGAGTACCTGTAGTTCCTCCAGTATAAACAATAACAGCTGTATCATCAGCATCAAACTTAACAGGATCAAAATCTAAAACATCTTTTCCCTTTTTTAAGAATTCTTTATAAGGGATTTCTATTTCTTTAATAGGACTATTATTTTTATGTAATTTATCATTAATATTCATAATAGTAGCTATCGGAAGAGGTAAAGAGTCTTGCGGAGAAACTTTAATGACTTGTTCAATTTTATTTTCACTTGTATCATTATGTTTTTTTATAGAATTATTTACTTTCTCACAAACACCATCAAATGTAACTGCTAATTTAGAATTAACATTATTAAGGCATTCTACTAACTCTGCTTCACCAGTTCTAAAATCTATCCAATTAGAAATAGCTCCTACTTTATAATAGCATAGAAAAAATAACCAAACTCTGGAACACAAGGAAGACAAACTGTTACGATATCTCCTTTTTTTACCCCACTAGCCACTAATGCTTTAGCAACCATATCTCCCATTTCCTTGCTTTTTTCATATGTCATATCAGATTTTATATATCTAGACGAGTTTAGGTGAGCATATTTTGTGGCACTGTTACTCATTCCTTCAGCTATAGAGTGCTTCATTCCAATAGCGCTTTCTACAATACTTTCCTCTATTTCTTCTTCACTAGAATATTTAAGCCAAGGTTTATCTACACTTGCTTTTCCTGTTAACGGCCCATAAATATTTCCTAAAGCTAAATTTCTTAAATGAAAAGCTCTAAGTTTTTCCTCTTTTATTGAAACATTTTTGATACTCATCAAATATCCCCCCTATTTGCGCTAAATTTTACCACAAAATCGTGATTTTGTCAATGCTTTTGTAGTTCCAGTCAAAAAAGGAAATCACTTTTTTTTGACTTCCTTACTATTTTTAATATACTTCTTTAAAAACTTTGTAACTACCTTAGCATATTTATCAAAGTCTTCCAACTCACATTGAGCGTGTCCCACTCCTTCAAATACTATCTTTTCTTTATCTGATTCTAAAGCATTATATAAAGTATCAATTTCTTCTAAAGGTATCATATTATCCTTAGATCCATTAATAAATAAAGTTGGAATCTTACTATTTTTTACAAATTTAACCACACTTGCTTTTCTCAAATTATAACTATCCTTTTTAAGCATAAATGAAAAATTAGCCATATTTAAAATTGGAAAGCTTGGAAGCCCAAATAAACATCTCATCTGTCTTTTAAAGATTCCTAAGATACTTGTATAACTACAATCAGCAATACACGCAACTACATTTGTAGGATTCATTCCCGTTGTAAACAAAGCCGCCGCAGCTCCCATAGAATGACCATGTAAAACTATTTTAGCATCCTTATCTCTATTTATAATATAAGATATAAAATTTAACATATCAATTCTATCCATATATCCCATACCAATATATTTACAGGCACTTTCGCCATGTCCTCTTAAATCTGGTACTAAGACATTATAGCCATTATTATAATACCACTCTGCTAAATGTAACATTTCCTCTTTTTTTCCCTTATAACCATGCAGTAAAATAACCCAGTTATGGCTATTATTTCTAAATTGATATGCTACCAACTTAAGATTACAAGAATTAATATTAATCTTTTCATGCTTTACCTTTTTTAACCATTTCTCAGTTTCACTCTTATACTTATTATAATTTTTAAAGGCCTCTACACTAAGATAAAATAAGTCACTATCACATTCTCTTTTATTAGGTTTCTCCCTAACTAGTGCCTTTTCTATAAAATTATCTCCAACAATAATTGAAGTTACTACCAATACTACTAATAATACGAAAATACCTACTATTATATAAAACATTCTTTAATTTTACCTCATTAAACTACACCATATTATTATAATTTTATAAAATGGATATGTCAAACAAATAGGGTAATATTTACAAAAAAAGTTTACTTTATGTTTACAAATTAGCCTTTCTTATGAACTTTTTCTCTAATATCACTTGCTATAATATCCTCTAGTTCATTTTCTAATCCATTAACACTATAATATTTAACTATCTTAGTTAAAAGTTCTTCACTACAACATTTATACTTTTTACATAATATTTTTTGTTTTAACCAATCATTTATAGTTCCACTATATTGGTTAAAGCTTTTAAACTGTATAAATTCATTCATAGTAAGAAGAGGATTCATAAAAGCTTCGTCACATAGTTTAATAAATTGTGCCTTCTCTTTAATCCACTCTCTAAAAGTTAAGTCTTCTTTTTCCAAAAACTCACTTCTATATTCTTTTATTAACTCCGTCTTACTTTTTCCAAGTCTCTGGCAAAGGTTTTGTATTTCTATTTTTTCTTTAAGTAAATCAACAATTGAACCATCATAACCATTTTCTACTTCGCGCAAATAAATATCAACTATATACCTAAAAGATACATTTTTATATTCATCAATTTGTTTTACTAACTCTTCTATTTGATCATAATTATCCATAAATTTATGAAACTGTTCTACTTTAAAGTTTAACCAATCAATAAATGTTCCCAAAAATCCCTCTCTTTTGGCATTTTCATACTCTAATGCTGCATCAATCACTAAAATATCTAACTCAGCACAAAGTCTTTTAATTATTTCTTTTTCTTGTTGACTAAATTTTGACCATTTATCCTTTTCTTTAGACACTTGGTCATTATCTTTTTCCATATGACTTTGATTGCTATTCTTAATGACAGAATAAGCTTCATTTACCAACTGCATCATTTTTGTATTTTATTAGCATCAGAAGAATTAATATCCGGATGAAATGCTTTGGCTTTTTCTCGATAAGCCTTTTTTAACTCTATCATATCATACGGTTCACTTATTCCTAAAATCATCAAAGCTTCTCTATAACTCATTTATCCTTCCCCCTCAAAAAGTAAACAAATTATAACAAAAAAAGGTCTAAATGTCAATTTAAACCTTTATATTGTATCTACATGTTCATTAAGTTTTACACTTACTAATTTAGACACACCAGATTCTTGCATTGTAATACCATATAAAGTATCTGCATATTCCATAGTTTTTTTCTTATGAGTAATAATTAAAAACTGTGTTTTATTTTTATAATTGTCTAAGTATTTTCCAAACTGGTCAACATTTGCTTCATCTAAAGCGGCCTCCACTTCATCAAATAAGCAGAATGGCACTTCTCTAACATTTAATATTGCGAATAATAAACTAATCGCTGTTAAAGTTTTTTCTCCACCTGATAATAGTGTAATAGAGGAAAGTTTTTTTCCTGGAGGAGACGCTACTATTCTATTCCCGTTGTAAGCATATCATCCTCATTAGTAAGTTTAAGATAAGCATTACCTCCTGAAAATAATTCTTTAAAAACTTTAGTAAACTCACTATTTACCTTCTTATAAGTATTACTAAACTCTTCTTCAATAACGCCATCCATTTCCCTCATAATATCTAATAAATTCTCTTGAGCATTAAGTAAATCATCTTTTTGCTTACTTAAAAATTCATATCTTGTATTAACCCGTTCAAACTCTTCAATAGATGCTAAATTAACCATTCCTAACTTACGTATATTGCCCTTATATAAATTTACTCTTTCTCTAGCAAGTTCTACTTCGATATCTAAAGTATATTTTGCTCTAGCAGCTTCTAATGTAAGTGAATATTCCTCATTCAAAGTATTAAGCATATTATCAAGTCTAAGATCTAATCTATTAATTCTTATCTTTAAATCGTTTTGTTCTTTTTCTAATGTCCTTATATTAGCTGTCTTTAGTTTATATGTTGCATTAAATTCTTCTATTGAAGTCTTTAAATCAGAAATTTCACGTGTTAATAATGCCACTTTATTTTTTAGATTATCACGTATACCTGTCTTTTCATAATATAAATTAATAAGTTCTTGTTCTCTCTCACTAACTTTATTACTACTTGCATTTTCAAGTGAACTAATTTCTCTATTAATATTTTCTAAAGTTGCATTTTTACTTTCTAACAACTTCATCTTTTCTTTTAACTCTTCTTTTAAGTTTACCTCTTCACGAGATAAAACAAAGTATTTTTCTTCAAATTCTGAAATATTTTTTGTAAGTTCACTAATTTCATTAGTCAAGTTTTCTTTATCTTCTAACAAACCATCTTTTCTTTTTTCACAGGAATCAATTTCTTGTCTTATAGTAACTGCACTCCTATACTTGGTATTAGAGCTACCACCACTCATTGAACCACCAACATTTAAGACGTCCCCATCTAAAGTAACTATCTTATAACGATGATAAATTCTTCTTCCTATACGAATAGCCCCATCCATATCACTTGCTACTACAACTGTTCCTAACTGATTTAAAATAATATTTTTAAACTTGCAATCATATCTTACCAAATCACTAAGCACACCTATAAAAGAACTATCTTGTTTCAAAAGAGTTAAAACTTCATCATCTATATATCTACTTTTTATAACTGAAAGTGGAAAAAAAGTAGCTCTCCCTAAATGATTATCTTTTAAATAATTAATGGCCTTCTTACTACTTTCTTCATCTTCTGTAATAATAAAGTTTTTAGAGCTATTAATCGCAACATCCAAAGCCTTAATATATAATGAATCTATCTCTAACACATTACTATAGTATTATAAATTCCTAAAAGACTATCTTCTGTCAGTATTTTTTTAACGGCCAAAGGAAGCCCTGCCCCACTATCCATTTCTAATTTCAAAGAATCTATTTTATGATTGATAGTTATTAACTCTTGATCAACACGTGAATATTCTTGATTTTTCATTTTTTTCTTATCTTTTATATTATTGATGTCTTTATTAGCCGCAATCAAATTTTCACTATGTAAATTAAGTCTTTCATTTATTCTAGATATTTCCTCTTCCATAACATTTATTTGAGAAGTAAGTTCGGCTCTTTCTTCAAGATTATTTCTAAGTAGTAAAGAATTATCACTATCACTATTTTTACTTTTTTCTTGAAGTAACATCTTTTCACTATTAAGTTTTTCACATAAGGCTACAACATCCAATAGCGCTTTGTTATTCTCTCTTAATTCTTCTTCTTTTTTAGAAAGTAAATTGTTTTGTTCTAAAACTTTTAAATCACTATTATTAGTAGTAACATTTTCTTCAACTAATTTATCTTCTATTTTTTTTAGTTTCTCAGCTAAAGTCTTTTTCTCTTCATTATCGTTATATATATCATACCCAAGTAATGCTACTTCTAAATTCTCTAAGGCTTTCTTATTTTCTAAGTATTCCTGAGCCTTCTTACTTTGTTCTCTTAATGGTTCTACTTGTTGCTGAAGTTCTCTAATTATATCTTCCACTCTATCTAAATTAGTATGTGTCTTATCTAATTTTTTTAAGGCTTCTTCTTTTCTTTTTTTGTATTTTACAACTCCCGCTGCATCCTCAATAATAACACGACGATCAAGAGATGAACTAGATATAATTTTTTCAACCTCTCCTTGTGAAATAATATTATAAGATTCCTTTCCAATACCACTATCCATCAGTAATGATATAACATCTTTTAATCTGCATCTTTCTCCATTTAAGAAATATTCATTTTCTCCACTTCTAAAAGCTTTTCTCTTGATAGAAATTTCTGTATATGGAACATTTAGATAATGATCGCTATTATCAAAAACTAGTTCTACTGTCGCAACATTTAAAGCTTTACGTGACTTACTACCTGAAAAAATAACATCACTCATAGTACCATCACCACGTAATTGTTTTACAGACTGTTCTCCTAAAACCCATCTAACAGCGTCCACTACATTACTTTTACCACTTCCATTTGGACCTACTATACAAGTTATCTTATCATCAAGCTTAATATCAATTTTATCAGCAAATGACTTAAATCCATAAGCGTTAATCTGTTTCAAATACATCTTCAATCACCCTTACCGTAACTACTCCCATTATACAATAAATTTCAAATAAAACAAAGAAAAAATAGGTAAAGACCTATTAATAAATTTATTTTTCTAATTGTTCTTGTAACAAAGTATCAAGTCTTACCAAGTTATATCCTTTTTGTTTTATATAATTATAATTGTATTAAGATTAACCCTACTATTCGAAAGACCTATAATAGATCCTCCTCTAAGTTTATTTTTTACAACACCAAATGAATTATTAGACGTATCAACAGAAGGTATTACCGTATGTAAACTAAGGCTATTACATATATCAAGTACTTCTTTTTTATCATAGTGTGCAACACAATATTTTGGTCTATCTTTCGTTATATCATTAAGAACATGTAAACTACTTTCAAAATATATTTTATCATAACCCCCATTATAACTAAGGAGTTCAATCTCATAACCTTTTTTACTTACATTTTCTAATAAACTACGATTATTTTCCATAAATAAACCATCTACAAAGAATGTAGCCGTTACATTATTAGACTCCAGTAAAGACAAAACATCATCCATATTATCAAATCTTAATATATCAAAAACGAGTGCTACATCTTTAGAGTCTTCTCTACCACTTTCTACATATTTATCAAAATAAGTATTAATAGAAACTTCTGGTTCTACTTCATCAAAAACATATAAACTATCATTATATTTTCCATATTGACTCATTTTCTGAAAGCTTGCTTCAATATTAACCTTTTTACCATTTTTACCAGGTATAATATTATCTCCACTCACATTTGCATTAATAGCTTTCTTTTCATAATTAGCTTTTTCTTCTTTAATAGATTGCATAATAGGATCTTTTCCTCTCACTATACCAGCAACTTTATTTGTATAATAAAAACTAAAGGCAATCAGTAAACAAGATAAAATAACAGGATAAACCCTTTTCATTAAAAATCACCTAATAAAATATATTTCTAAAAATTAAAAAAAGAACCTAGGTTCTAAATAATTTCTTCTGCCTACTGCCACTTCCAATAATTTCATATAATAAAAAGCCATATACTACATTAATTAATAAAGTATGTGAAATTTTATAAACAAAGTCATAAAAACAAATTGGTACTAAATTAAATATTAAGAAGATGGAGGCCACTAAAAACTCATATAGTATAATTATTAAAAATACATACATAATATTCTTATATTTATTACTATAAAATTCTTATATATTTTAACACTAACTAGACTAATTATTAAAAATATTACCCCATCAAAGAAAAGTAAATTTGTAAAAATGAGATCATATATTATTCCAATTATAAAGCTTTCAATATAATATTTTAATTCCTGATTTTTATAAAATGGATATATTAAATAAATAGTAATAGGTACAAAAAGTGAAGTAAAGATTGATAAGTCTCCTTTCATGAATGGTAAAACATTTGAAAGTATTATATCTAATATAAAACTGCTTATAATAATAAGTGTTTTTTTCATTTTCTATCCTTTAAAACTGTTACATAATGTATATTATTAAAATCTTGATTAATTTTAATATATACTACTTTGCTTAAGTTATATTTATCTTCCTTTATTTTTTCTACTTCCCCTATATATACTCCTTTAGGAAATATTCCCCCTATTCCACTAGTTGTAGCCTTATCACCTACTTTTATATTACTATCTTTATCTACCCCTTTAATTTTTAGTAACTTACCATTTTTAGAATAACCACTTAAAACTCCATAATAATCTCCACTTTCTGTTGATAGTAATACTGATACTTTGTAATTGATATCATCCGCTGTTATTAATTTTACTTCACTAGAATTTTTATATACTTTGACTATTTTCCCAATCAAACCATTTTTAGTGATTACAGCCATATCCATTCCAATATTATTATCTAATCCCTTATCTATAATAATTGTATTTAACCAATAATTTTTATTTCTTGTTAAAACAGTAGCGTTGATACACTCATATTCTGTAAATGTTTTATTTAAAGATAATGTATCTTTTAACTCTTCTATTTCACTTTCTAATGATTTATTGATATTTTTTTGAATAGTATAACTCTCACTCTGATCTACATTTTTTTCACTATTAAAGGCTTTAAATGGTATCATTACAGCAGAACTTAAAACACTAGTAATAGTTTTAATTCCATTTTCTAAAAAATTAACCCTTCTTTCCAAATGAAGTGAAACATAAACCATCACTAATAATAGAAATGTTGTAATACTAAAAATGATTGTTTTTCTTTTCTTTTTATTCTTTTTCATATAATCCTCTTCTAACTAATGAAAATATTACTCTCCTCATAAAAGCTATAATAATTATTATCACTAACTATAATATGGTCTAAAACCGGAATACCAAATGTATCTCCTATTTCTTTAAGTGCTTTTGTAAAATGAATATCTTCCCTACTAGGTTTAGTATCACCAGATGGATGGTTATGTATACATATAATTGATGAAGCACTCCTCATATATGCTTCCTTAAACACTTCACGTGGATGAACACAACTTCTATTTATTGTTCCCATAAATAATAATTTCCTTTCTATTAGTTCTTGTTTCGTATTAAAATAAAAGCAGTAAAAGTATTCTTGTTTTTTATCTACAAATAAATATTTATTATCTAAATAAATCTCTTTAGCGTTAGTAAACTTTTTTCTGATAGTATTATCACACCTAAAAAATATCCTCTTTCCAAATTCCACTACACTTATTAACTCTATCGCTTTTACTTCACCAACACCCCTCACTTCTATTAATCGTTGTAATGTCAAATCTTTGAAATCTTTAATGTTGCCAACCATTTTTAATATTTCATATGATAATTCCATAACATTTTTATCTTTCGTTCCAGTCTTTAATATTATAGACAATAATTCATTATTAGATAAATTTTCTACTCCTACATTTTTTAATCTTTCTCTAGGTCTTTCACTACATGGTATATTTTCAATCTTCAAAACTATCACCTCTAATATATTATTAAGAGATGGCATCATTTTTTCAGGACTTAATTACCATTTCCTCATAACTAGACAAAATAACCATATTAATAGTATTTATCTCTTCATTGGTTTTAGCAGATTCAATTAATTTATCAAATTGTTCTAGATTAACCAAAAATTCATTATTCAAAACAGACATTTCTTTTATGTAAAGATTATACCCATCATTTTATAGAGCTTACTTACTTTCTCTAGATTTTTTTTGCTCTTACTGATACCAACATAGACATAATATTTGTCATTTTCTTGTATAACTATTTTATTTTCAATACTCTTAGTATCCAGCTGCATACTATTTTTATTTGTATAAACTCCTAATTGGAGAAAATAAACAGTATTATTACTTTTTTTATCATCACTGGATATTGTTTTGCTATAAACTACTTTAGCTGTTGCTATACCCAAAAGCATTGTAAAAACTACACTTAAAATTATCTTCTTATTCATCACCATCACCATATCATGGTATCAAACGAGATTTAAATATTTTGTCGAAATAGCTTTCCTAAAAAAATAATTAAGTAAAATTATGACAAATAATGTCTTCCCGTTCTAAAATTACTTTTTAAACATTAAAATTTATAGTATTCTTATTATAGGAGGAAGTATATGAAAAATAAAAAAATACCAACATATATCATCTTGGGACTATATCTAGTTACCCTAATTACTAATATTATTTTAATAACTATTTATCACAACAATTACAATACAGCTTCTTTTATAAATTATATTATCTTAATTTTATTTAGCTTATTCTTTACGTTTCACATCATCAACACTAAACAAGAAAGATATTTGCTTGTAAATGTATGCCTTATTTGCTTAACTTTCTATAATATTTTAAACCTAAATACGCAATTAGAAAAAATGACTACTACATCTAAAGCTACTTTATCTGCTCCACCTATTAATATAAGTTATTTAAAGAGCATGCCTGATTTTTCTAATGAGTCTTTAACTAGCGCTGTTAAATGGGCTAAAACAAACAATATTAATATTACTCAAACCTATGAATATAGTGATATCATAGAAGAACAAAATATTATATATCAAAATGTTAAAGCGGGAACTACTCTTTCTAAAATCAAAGATCTTACCCTAGTAGTAAGTGATGGAGCTGATCCAAATAAAGAAATTGTTTTAAAGGATATGCAAGGATTAACTATAGATGAAGTTTTAGATGAAATAGAAAAAGTTTATCTAAATAATGTAAAAATAGTATATGAAGATAGCGAAGAAAAAGAAGACTCGCTAATTAAACAAAGTAAAATTGGAACAGTCGCAAGAAGTGATGAAATCACTTTTACATTTTCAAGAGGAACCAGTACTAAAAATGAAGTAAAATTGCCAGACTTTGCTAACATGACCAAGTTACGTGCAACAGCATACTTAGAAAAATATAAAATAAATTATGAATTTAATGATGATTACAGTACAACAGTGAAAAAAGGAAATGTAATAAAACAAAGTATTGAAAAAAATAAAGTTATTAAAGTCGATAGTGATAAATTAACTCTTACCATTTCTAAAGGCAAGAAAATAATTGTTCCTGACTTGAAAAATATGTCCCTTGAAAACATTTTAAACTGGGTTTCTAAAAATAAACTAAAGTTAGAAATTGAACAAAGCAATGATGATACCATCAAAAAAGGAAAAATAATTTCTCTAGTGTTAATAAATCTGATGTCTTAGAAGAAAGAAGTAAAGTTAAGGTTACCATTTCTAAAGGTAGTATTAAAATGAAAAATTTTGATAATTTAGATGACTTCAAGAAATGGGCCGAAAAAAACAAATTAAATTATCAAATAGAATATGAATCAAACAATGATATTGAAAATGGAAAAAAATTCGTTTCTCTCATAAAAATAATGACGTTATAAAAAATAACGATACCATTACTGTTACTATTTCAACAGGAAAGGAAACGACTATTCCAAACTTCGTTGGTTTAACAAAGGCTAACATTCAAAGAAATGTAATAGTCTAGAAATAAGTTGTACTTTCCAATACGCTAATAGTAAAAAGAAAAAAGATATCGCTATTCGTCAATCTCTTTCATCAGGTAGTAAAGTTGCTGTTAATACATCTATTTCTATAACACTTTCTAATGGTAAAGCCACTACTACTAATAATTCAAAATCAAATACTAACAATAGTAATAACAATAAGTCAAACAACAATCAAAATAACAATAATAATAATCAATCAAATAATAATTCTGGAAATAACAACAATAATAACAATACCCCAAGTCCTACTCCAGAACCTTCTTGTACACCAAGTGCAATCACACTTAATAGAAGTTTAAATAATATTTTTTCTAATCCAGAAGGATATCAAAATGTATACAATCAACTATCTTCATACTTTAATAGTATTAATGTTAAAGTAGCAATTTCAGGAGATTCTAGTAGTGGTAAGGCACCAGGAAGCTTTATCAGTGGAATTGGTCCAGGTAGCACAGTATATACCTGTTGTCCAAATAACTGTAAGACTTACAGTATCACAATTGCAAAATAGATTTTGTTCTATTTTGCTTTTTTTATCATAAATTTAAATGAACATGATTGACAATAATAAGAATCTATATTAAAATTATATATGTCGTATGGGTCTATAGCCAAGTGGTAAGGCATGGGACTGCAACTCCCTGATCATCGGTTCAAATCCGGTAGTCGCCTCTAGTAACCCTCATTTGCACTATGTAAATGGGGGTCGTTTTAGTTTACGCTATATAAAAAAGGAGACTAAGATTGGAGAAGGAATATCAGGATATTTTTAACGAGATTCAGGACACCTTTGGAAAAAGTAAACTGCAGCCAAGCCAGTATTCCGCATTAGCACTTGCATATATTGGGGATGCAGTATATGATTTGATCATTCGGACGATAGTCATTGATCTGGGTGCTGGTCATGTCAAAAATTTTCATAGAATGACTAGTTCTGTTGTAAAAGCAGAGGCCCAAGCTAAGCTCATGAAAATTTTAGAGGACAAGCTTACTGAGGAGGAAGTGGCATATTATCGTCGGGGACGCAACGCCAAGTCAGCAACTTCTGCAAAGAATGCGTCTATTGTGGATTATCGTGTAGCGACCGGGTTTGAAGCGTTGGTTGGGTATTGGTATTTGACGCACCAGATGGAGCGAGCTATGAAATTGTTGCACGATGGTCTGATCGAAGCAGATCAGATGCCTCACAAATAATGTGCTCGCATGATCGAAGCAGATCAGATGCCCCACAAATAATGTACTCGCATGATCGAAGTGAATTAAATTGTTTTGGTACGGTAGTGTAAATTGTTAAATTATATAGGAAGGAAGACACATATGGCATACGAAGAATTAACAATAGAAGGGCGTAATGCAGTAATTGAGGCATTTCGTGCAGGGAAAACCGTTGATAAGATATTTGTTTTAGAAGGCTGCAAGGATGGCCCTATTCAAACCGTTTTGCGTGAAGCGAAAAAGCAGAGTACCATTGTCAATTTCGTCAAGAAAGAACGCTTGGATCAATTATCAGAGACAGGTAAGCATCAAGGAGTTATTGCACATTTGGCGGCTTATGAGTATAGCACAGTAGAAGAAATTATGGATCGTGCGGCACAGAAGGGGGAAGCACCGTTCGTTATTTTATTGGATGGAATAGAAGACCCACACAATTTGGGGTCTATTATTCGTACTGCTAACCAGGCAGGTGCACATGGTGTCATCATTCCTAAGCGACGAGCTGTTGGTTTAACTGCCACTGTGGCAAAGGCATCTGCAGGAGCGATTCATTATACTCCGGTGGCAAAGGTAACGAATCTGGTCAAAACCATGGAAGAACTCAAGAAACAGGGGATGTGGTTTGTTTGTGGAGATATGTCAGGAGAGACGATGTATTCGCTTGATCTGACCGGACCGATCGGTGTTGTGATCGGTAACGAAGGCGATGGTGTCAGCAGATTAGTGAAAGAAAACTGTGACTTTACGGCATCCATTCCGATGCAGGGTGATATTGATTCATTAAACGCTTCGGTAGCGATGGGAATTTTATCATATGAAATCGTGCGCCAGCGGATCACAAAGGGTATAAAATAAGCGCGTTATAGCCAGAGGAACGCTAAGGATATAGAAGTAAGTGTATTATAGCTAGGGGTATGTTAAGGATATCAAGTAGGCACATTTGCAGAAGCAAATCGTATTGGGTGAATGTGAGGTAAGTATGGGGTGTAGTATGAGAGCGTATGAACAGCAGACGATAGAGGAAGTGGTTGCCAGTGCAAAACATGGTAATGATGAGGCTATGGAGTATGTATTGGCTAAATATAAAGGACTCGTTAGAGGGCTTTCGCGAACATTGTTTTTATTGGATGGCGATGAGGACGATTTAATACAGGAAGGGATGATTGGCCTGTACAAGGCAGTCGTAAGCTACGATGAATGTAGAGGCGCTGCATTTGAGACATTTGCCAGTCATTGCATTAATCGGCAGATGTATTCTGCAGTCAAAAAGTCCAATCGTAAAAAAAACGGGCCTCTTAATACTTATATTTCAATCGATTCAGCCAGTGATAGCGATAATGAACAGGGACCGGACAGCGTCAAGCTGTTGGATCGTGTGTCGGTAGGTCTGCATCAAAATCCAGAGGACATTATTATTGACAGAGAAGAAGCCGGTGATATAGAGGAACGCTTATTTAGTGTTTTGAGTGGAATGGAACGAGAAGTTCTATCGTTGTTTTTGCGTGGTATGACTTATCAGGAGATTGCCAGATATATGCAAAAGCAACCGAAAGCAATAGACAACGCATTGCAGCGGATCAAGACTAAATTACGGACGATACTAAGGTGATGACGCCTTCTTCTCATCCAAAAGCTGCATTAAATACTGCAATAGGGCTGCTGAAGATAAAAGAGAAGGAAATTAATCTGCTTTGCTCTTTAAGGTGGAAATAAGCTTTTCACTTCAGTGTTCGGGGACATGATAGAAAACGTATAAATGGGGCTTATAAAACAGAGAAAATGAAAAACAGAGAAAATGAAAAATTTGCTTGCAAATTTAGAGGCGCTATTATATAATATGGATTGTTGAGTGCTGCTATGGCTCAGTCGGTAGAGCGTCGCCTTGGTAAGGCGGAGGTCACGGGTTCAATTCCCGTTAGCAGCTCTGTTGAGGAAGTGAGGATTTCTGTGAAATTCTCACTTTTTTTACAATATAGGAAAATGCTTGTAACCTAGAGGGAAGCCACCAAGAATTGCGTTAGCAATTCTTGCAGAGCAAAACGCTGGTTTTGCTTTTTTTTGTGAAATAGAAAAATGCTGTTATGCAGAGTGGAAAGGACGGGGAATATGGCAAAAGCACTTATTTTTTTAGCAGAAGGATATGAAGAAGTTGAAATGTTGACGGTAGTAGATATGGTTCGCCGTGCAAAGATTGATATTGACATGGTGGCGATCGGGGATCAGAGAGTGGTAAAGAGCTCACATGGAGTATGCATCACCGCCGACAGATTATTAGATGAGGCAGATTTCGCAGAGGCACAGATGCTGATTTTGCCGGGTGGTATTCCGGGAACACCGAATTTACGTGCCTGCGATACACTGTGCCAGCAATTGCAGCAATTTGCAAAAGAAGAAAAATGGGTTGCAGCGGTGTGTGCAGCACCTACTGTGCTTGGTGAACTGGGGATTTTGAAAGATCATCAGGCAACTTGTTATCCAAGTTTTGCAGATCAGTTGATCTGTGGTCAGTATGTTAAGAAGCCGGTTGTTCGTGATGGCAAGGTTATCACAAGTCGCGGAATGGGAACGTGTATTGAGTTTGCAGCAGAAATCATTACGGCATTAAAAGATGCGGAAACAGCAGAGCATGTTAAAACAGCTATCATCTACAACGATCAATATGAGGATTAATCCTTATGAAAGAATACTAAGCCGAGGTTGCATTGTGTAATACACAATACAAAGAATGAGAGATAGTCTCGGTAGAAGAACAAAAAAGACTGCCTTAGAAATTACAGAAAATCCTGTGATTTCTAAGGCAGTTTTATGTTATTTCATGCTTTCGCTCCAAGCCCTCGCATCCAGACGTTCCTCGTAGGCATCTGCTGCGGCATCGTACTCTTCTTCATCATTAATATCTTCTAATTCAAAATCATCATTTCCTAAATCTTTGATGCGGAACACATAATATTCTGTAATGTTTTCCACAAAACCCGGAATCAGAGCGGCATAGAGCCGGCCGTCCACCTCATAGATTTCATCCACATAAAAGTCTTTATCAATCCCATCCTCATCGGTTAGCGTAACCATAGTTTCTTCAAATTCATATTCTGTATTTTTTGCCATAATTATCTCCGTTTCTGTATAAAATATTGTTTTAGTTCAAGTGACGGCAACAATATATCTGTGTTATTTGCAAAGGTATTTTCAGTATTCATTTGAAATACCCTCTGAACAGATCATTGCCGAAATAATAGCATATATTATAATGTGAAAGTGCCACAGATGCAAGTTTACCTTGACAAAAAGGCTTTTAGACCTTATATTGTACGAAGGGGCTAAATCGTAAAATGTAGAGTTCTGTAACAAAAATACACAAATTTTAAGCGCCAGAGCCTAGTTTTGTGCACAAAAGTATAAATTTGCACGAATCAGGCTGACGAGGAAAGAGATTATCGAAATTTCGGCGGATGTCTCTTCGTACGCTCCAGTGCGTTATGTATTGGCAAATATGCAGGTGACTGCAAAACAAATTCAATACAGTGGAGATTACAGATCCTTCGTTTGCGATGATTGTTCTTAGAAGGCAATCGACGCAGAACCGCATGGGCACAGGATGAAGTCTGAAAATGCACCGGTAATGCTGCAGATAACAGTGAAGAGTGTGGAAATACACCGGTGATGCTGCAGGATATTGTGGGCAGTGCGGGAGGCGTCACAGTAACAGATGGAATCTGCCGATTTGGCAGTAGAACGGAGGAAATTATGTGCGGAATTGTTGGTTATAATGGAGCACGTCCGGTGACGGACTTTTTGTTGGATGCTCTCGAATTGTTGGAATATCGTGGTTACGATAGTGCCGGTCTTGCAACGATCAATGCTGAGACAGGACGGACGAAGTTGCGTAAATGTGCCGGACGCGTTGCTGATCTGCGCAAAGTATGTGAGAATGACAAGAAGCAGGCTACTTGTGGAATTGGTCATACACGCTGGGCAACACATGGTGGTGTCAGTGACGAGAATGCGCACCCACATCGTCAGGGTAATGTGCTTTTAGTTCATAATGGAATTGTTGAAAATTACGAAGAGCTTCGTGATCATTTTATGTTGAGCAAAGATCTGAAGTCGGAGACGGACACAGAAGTGGTTGCCGGTGTTTTGAACCGTTACTACGATGGAGATCCGCATAAAGCAATTGCACAAACGGTAAAGCATTTAAAGGGAACATTTGCATTAGTTATTATTTTTGATGATATACCGGATGTGATCTATGCAATCCGTAATGTTAGTCCGATCGTGGCTGCATGTACCGAGGACGGCACAATGTTAGCATCTGATGTTGCAGCACTTGGCTCTCATGCTACGGAATATATGGTTGTGCCGGAGTATCAGATCGTTGAGCTGCACAAAGACGATATTAAAGTGTTTGACCTGAAGGGCAAAGAGCAGAAGACAGAGTTTTTGGAGATTGATTGGGATACCAGCCGTGATGGTAAAGGTAAATACCCATTTTATATGGAAAAGGAAATTATGGAGCAGCCGGAGGCATTGCAGGCAACATTAGATCATCGTATTGTTGACGGACATATTGACTTGTCCTTTGATGGTGTGCCGGATGATGTTTTGCAGAATTGTGAGCGAATTTGTGTTGTTGCTTGTGGCACAGCTATGCATGCAGGATTGATCGCCAAAGCGATCGTTCAGTCAAAATTACAAATGCTGATGGATGTAGAGTATGCATCTGAGTTTATGTACTCCAATCCGGTCATTGATGAGAAAACACTGGTATTAGCAATTTCACAGTCCGGTGAGACGATCGATACTTTGGAAGCGCTGAAGTATGCGCGCAAAAAAGGTGCCAAGAGTGTTGCGGTTATTAATGTTAAGGGTTCCTCTATCGCCAGAGAGAGTGATTATGTCATGTATACGGTAGCCGGTCCGGAAATCGCGGTTGCAAGTACGAAAGCATATACGACACAGGTAGAAACATTAATGCTCTTAATTGGGCGCATGGCAAAGGTAAGAGGTATTTTCGATGATGCAGCGGAGAAAGAGTATGTTGACAATATGCTTCAGATTCCTGCCAAGTTAAAGGAAGTATTGAATAAGAAACACGACATCCATAAAATTGCCAGAAAGCTGTTAGAGGCAAAAGATGCATTTATGCTTGGCCGTGGATTGGATTATTCTATCTTGCTGGAGGGAGCTTTAAAATTAAAGGAAATTTCCTATATTCATACAGAGGCATATGCGTCTGGTGAATTGAAACATGGTACGATCGCTCTGATCACAGAAGATACACCGGTCGTTGCTGTTGTCACACAGGAAAAGCTAAAAGATAAAGAATTATCTAACATTCGTGAAGTGCAGTCTCGTGGTGCAAGTGTTGTATTGTTTGTACGCGAAAGTATTTCCATGGCAGATGCAGAATATGCAGATGTATTATTATTACCGGATATGGCGGATGAGTTTATGGTATTCCCGGCAGCAGCGGCATTGCAGTTGTTGGCATATTACGTATCGATGGATCGTGGATTGGATGTTGATAAACCAAGAAACTTAGCAAAAGTAGTTACCGTAGAGTGATCCGGTAAAAATGAAATTATGAAAGCAATATTGTATATTGCAGGTCATGACTAAAAAAATGTGTATTTATGGAGGCGAAAGAATGAAATTTCAGGCAGATAAGAAGCATGTTAGTGTAACGGGTAGAACTATTTATCGAGAGGGTATTCGTTATCTGGGATATTCTGCGACATCTATTTCTTTCAAATTCGTAGGAACAAAAGCAACCGCAGAGATTGTCAGTGACGCATCAAAGCATACTGAGAAGGAGAGGGCTTGGATCGCTATTTATTATGGACAGGATAGAGATCCCGCTAAGCGTCTGCGCTTAGAGCAGGACAGGCAGACAATCGTGCTGTTTGAAACGCAACAAACTACGGAACAGCAGATTACTATCGTTAAATATTCTGAAGCAGAATATGCAGCGTGTGGTATTGTTTCCATAGAAATTACCGATGAAGTAAACCCGGGGGAAGAAATACTATTATCGCCGCCGGTACATAAGAAAAGACAGATTGAGTTTTTTGGCGATTCGATCACTTGCGGTTACGGCGTGGAAGGTGATGTGAGTGACGAAATATTTGATACCGCAGATGAAAATCCGGCCAAATCGTATTCATTGCTTACCGCAGAATTGCTTGATGCAGAACCTAACCTGGTATCGTGGAACGGAAAAGGTGTTATCACGGCATATATAGGGGAAGAAGAGGATGCACAGATTGATGATTCCTGGCTGATGCCAATGTTATATGAATACACGGATGCAGGATTGGAACGAGATTATTTTGCCAATGAGCAGTCAGACTGGGAAACTTGGAATTTTGAGGAATATAAACCGCAGCTTGTTGTCATTTATTTAGGTACGAATGATGCGAGCTATACAAGAGATATTCCAGACAGACAAAAACAGTTTGAAGATGCTTATGTAAAATTGTTGCATCAGGTGCACGAGCATAATCCGAATGCAGCTATTATAACAACGATCGGAGCGATGGATCAAAGACTGAATACGGTGATTGATGCTGCGACAGCATGTTTTGCCAAAGTTACGCCAGATTGTACGATTCGTTATGTACAGCTTCCATTGCAGGATGAGGCAGATGGCTTAGGAACTTATTGGCATCCGACGGAAAAGACGAACCGTAAGTGTGCCCGTTTAATTGCAGATGCTGCTAAGGAAATGCTGCAATGGTGATGATTTGAGAAACTTGAGTCTAAGGGAAATGTTGAAGTGGCGAGACGTGGAACTTGAATTCGAGAGAAATGTTGCAATAGAGACATGAGAAACTTGAATCCTAGGGAAATGTTGTAATAGAAATAACTGAAACAGCTCAAATGGGGTGTCGTTATGCGACACCCCATTTTTCAAACAGTTTACCAACAAATTCAACGATCGGTGCCAGTAAAAGCACCATCAGGACAGTCATAACACCAACTTCTCCACCCGTGAGAAATCCAAGTATCGTAGCGATCAGATCAATAGAAAGACGAACCGGCTTGAAACAATTTCGACCGGTTTTTTGCCGTATTTTTTCGGTAACGGCAAAAGGTACGGCATCATAAGGTGCCATGCCGTGCCCGCTGTGCATATAGCAGGCTGCAGCAACCACAAAAAGCAGAAGCGCCGGGACCAGAATGCCAATGCGGGCTGCAAGTGGAAGATGTGCAGGCACATGGCATACGTTTGTCCAGACCCAGCCGAAGAAATCAGCCGAGTAGCCCACCACAACCATATTTCCGATCGTTCCGGTACCGATCAGCCGCCAATCAAGTAAGATGACCAAGATCAGAAGTACCGTATTAAATAATAGTTGATAATTGCCAAAACTAAGTCCCAGTGTCCGGGCTATTCCATAATTCATTGCCGAGCAGGGATCTGTCCCCATTTCCGTCAGAACGAGCAGCGACACGCCGAGTCCCATCATGATCACAGAAATAAGCATTAGCGCAAAGGTTTTCCACCAATGTTTATCTAGCACCGGCATTTGAAAAGTTGTGGTAATAGTCTCTTTTTCATTCATAGTAATTTTGCATTCCTTTCTCTGCCCACGGGTTTAGAGGTATTTCATACTATGTTATGGGCAAAATGTTTCTGCCGTTTTCATAGGAAAAATATTTCTGACTTTTTCGCAGACAAAATGTTTCTTTCGTTCCCGCAGGTAAATATAGACCTTTTGTCCCATGTATCCTATAATAGGGTTATTAGAACAGCCAACGAAAATCATAACATATTACAGAACCAGCGTCAAAAATCAGCATCATTGTTGGAAGATATTATGGTGATTGACAGAGCTGGAAACTTTCATGATATGTTTGGATTGTAAATGAAGGAGAATGATCATGCAGAGATTAAAAACAATGTTAAATTCGATAGATCACAAGGGATACCCAGCATATAAAGGCCTTAAGGGCAGTTACGATTTCGGCGATTATCGGCTTGGTATTGACAAAGTGCAGGGTGATCCTTTTGCTTCGCCCTCTCGGATTTCTCTGGTGGTGCCGCAGAGCACACATGCGATCCCAAAAGAGTTTTACGAGCAAAAGCATCGCAGGATCGCAGTGGAAGATCATTTACTCCGTTTGGTTTGCAGGGAAAGCGAACCATTTAATTTTAAGGCAAAAGGATCCGGCAAAAGCGGCTTGATTGCAGTTAGCCGTCCGGGACAGGAAATCGTGGAGCGAAGTGCCTGTCATATCAATGCGAAAAATGGGGAGCTAACCGTTCGTATGTCAGTTGGTTTTCCGGCAAATGGGAGAAGTATTAATGCAAGAGAACTGGGCAAAATATTTTTTCAATTTATACCGGAGATCGTGCATCACGCCTGCTGTTATGCGAATATTGACGCCCAAAAGCTACAGAGAGCTGCAGACCTCGCAGACGATCAGCGCTACATCAGAGAGCAGATGGCGGAAGAAGGGTATATTGCTTTTATTGCCAATGGATCAGTGCTGCCGCGCGAGAATGGAGTATCCCAACGTCCAATGAAGAAGGCGGTGCCATTTGCCTCGCCGGAATCCATGGAGGTTACGTGGGACCTTCCACATAAAGGCATGATCAAGGGTATGGGAATCAAAAAAGGTGTGACGCTTATCGTTGGAGGCGGTTATCATGGCAAATCCACACTTTTGCAGACGTTAGAAAGAGCAGTATATCCGCATATTGCCGGAGATGGTCGAGAGTACGTTGCCATGGAACAGAGTGCGGTTAAGATCCGTTCTGAGGACGGTAGGAGCATTTATCATAAAGATATTAGTCCGTTTATTCGCAATCTGCCGACCGGACGGGATACGACGGATTTTAGCAGCGAGGATGCCAGCGGTTCCACATCGCAGGCGGCCAATGTTGTAGAAGCTGTCGAGAATGGAGCAGGTGTATTGTTGATCGATGAAGACACCAGTGCGACTAATTTTATGATTCGAGATGAATTAATGGAAAAGGTTGTGACAGCAGGAGAAGAGCCGATCATACCGTTTATTAAACGGGTAAAAGGGCTATATGAGCAGAAACAGGTTTCCACCATTTTAGTTGCAGGGAGTTGTGGTGCTTTTTTTCATATTGCAGATACAATATTGCAAATGGAAAGTTATCGACCGAAAGAAATCACACAATTTGCAAAAGAAACAGCGAAAGCGTACCCGTTGAATGACACATCGATGGCAGCTGAATATCCGGACAGCGTAGAGCAGAAAATTTTCATTCCAAAGCAGTCGCTTGAAGCTGGCGGTCGTGAGCATAGACGAGCGGTCGGCAAATATAGCGGGGATGCTGCAAGTGCAAAGAGTGCCAGGAAATCTGATCGCGGTGCGAAGATCAAGGTGATGGGTACGGATGGATTTGCGATCAACAAGACGAATGTAGATCTTCGTTATCTTGAGCAGATCATTGACAGTGAGCAGATGGCGGCAATTGCACGTTCTTTGGTAGTGATCATGGAGCAGTATGCCGGACAAAAGATTCAGGTATCGCAGGCGGTGTCAGAACTTGTGGACGCACTGGAGCGAGATGGATTGAATGTGCTATCAAATGGCAATGGCAGTGATCTGGCTATGCCAAGACGAGCAGAGATAGCCGGATGCCTCAATCGATATCGTGGAATTATGAAGCGCTGATACGGATGCGTTACAATGGAAATATGAGGCATATAAGGCGTCGGAATATGATGATATATGTCATGCATAAGGCGATAAAATATAGTGAGCCCATATTGTCCTGCATAAGGCGTTGCAATGCAACAAGATAATATGTCAGATAAATGGCAGTTTCGAATACGATATAGAAAAAATCATGTGATTCATCACAAATAATTCCAGTGAAAAAAAGTGCGTATCATGTTATAATTACGGAGTAAAGTACGTTTTTGCGTAAAATTACAATAAACCATAAAGGAGGAGGATTATTACAATGAAACAACGTTACACAAAAAGAATCGTTGCTTTTGCACTTGCACTTGCAATGGTACTTACAGGAGGAGCATTTTCTACTGTATTTAATACCGCCAGCGCGAGCGCAGCTTCTAAGAAAGCAACCCTGAAACTGAAGAAAAAAGTTTCAATTACAGCAGGCAAGAAAGTCACATTAAAGATCAAAAAGAAAAATGTGAAGAAGATTAAGTCCCAGAAGTGGACAACCAGCAAGAAGAGCGTGGCTACCGTATCCAAGAAGGGTAAGGTTACCGCTAAGAAGGCTGGTAAGGCAACTATCAAGGTAAAGGTTAAATACATTGCAAAGGGATCTAAGAAAGTAAAGACAAAGACTTTGAAATGTACTGTTACGGTTAAGAAGAAAGCAACACCTGCACCTGCACCGGCAAATGTTGCTACTAAGAAACCTGCAACGACAACACCCGCACCAACCCCTAAGGTTACACCAACTCCAGATCCGGAGGCAGTAATCTATGGAAGACCATCCGGTAATGATGTTATTAAATATACGATTGATGACAAATCCAATATCGGTGATGAGAAGACAGTAACATTTACAGATGGTTCTACAGTAACATCCAAAGATAATGGAACAGTTCGTAAAGAACTTTCTTCTCAGGATTTAGCAGACTCTAAGATGGGTATGGGTGTAAACATTGGTAACACGTTGGAAGCAGTCCAGGGAATCTCTGCCAAGAAGAGCATGGCTGCTACTGATTATGCGACAGCAGATCCATCGTGGTTTGTATCTGCGTGGGGCAATGTTGAGATCACGCAGGAGTATTTAGATGCATTACATTCATACGGCATTAATACCGTGCGTATTCCGGTAGCTTGGACAAATGGTGATAACGATGATGGATCATATACGATCAATGCCAAGATGTTAGATGCTGTAGAGAAAGCAGTGATCTACGCTTTGAATAATGGTATGTATGTTATCATCAACGATCATTGGGACAACCAGTGGTGGGGTCAGTTCGGCGCTTGCAAGCGTGATGAGAATGGCAAGAAAGTTGCAAACGAAGAAGTTCGTGCACAGGCATGGGTTCGTTATGAGAAATATTGGACTCAGATTGCAGAGCGTTTTAACAAGTATTCCGATCATCTGATCTTTGAGGGGGCTAATGAGGAACTCGGAGATCGTTTGAACGACAGCATTTACTCCAACGGTTATTCTACAACGGATAAACAGGGTGATGTTGCAATTGGTGGCAACTTAAAGACAGCTGATAAGTATAAAATGGCAAACGAGATCAATCAGAAATTTGTTGATGTTATCCGTGCTACAGGTGGTAACAATGCAAACCGTCATCTGTTGATCCCAGGTTACAACACTGACATTGAAAAGACAGTAAACGCTAGGTTTGTAATGCCGAAAGATACTGCTGAGAATGGCAAGACAAAGCTTTTCGTATCTGTACATTACTACACTCCATGGGATTTTTGTGGTGATGGCGGTGCCGGTTCATATACGTATGGAGATCGCCAGAAAACAGTAGAGAATTTTGAGCTCCTTAAGAGATTTTCTGATGAAGGATATGCATATATCATCGGTGAGTGTGGTGTCTGCAGTCCTCAGACAGTCACAGGTAGTGTAACTGCTTGGTTTAATGACACATTCAAGGAAGCAGCTAAATATCATGCTGTGCCGGTACTTTGGGAGACTGGTCAGTATTTTGATAGAACTGCAGCAACTTTAAAATTTAAGGATGTTGCCGTATACTTTAACGAGATTAATGGTGCTAACGGCGACACAAGTATGACTAAGACAACGGGTAAATCTACAGATGTTTCTTTCATTAAGGAAGTTGGCGATAAGAAGTCTGTATGGAACTGGACTGGTGTTTGGTACAAGAACGGTGGTGACTATGCATATGGTGAGAACCGTTACAACGATAAGGCTGATAAGACTAACGGAGAAGATCCGGATGTAGCTAAGAAGATGATCCCATCCAGCACAGTATCTCCTACGATTGCAGGCGATACTACAACAATCACCTTTGATGGTACCGGATATCAGTCATTCCTCAACATTGATGTCAGCAAGTACAAGAAGCCGGCCATCGCAGTACAGTTCGCTCCTGAGACATTGGACAAGGCAAACTGGAAATCAGATGACGAGGATAACGTTGGACATATCCAGTTGGGTGTATCTGATACAGCGACGTTCAAGGATGATGTAGATATTGATTATGCTGATTTCGCAGGTAAGCTCATCGTATTAGATGAAGCAGGATTAAGCTTGACAAAGGATAGACATTATCTGTCATTGACATTTAGTGGACGTCCAACGATCACAGGCATCCAGATCTACGAGTTAGGCGAATAATTACCGCTTAATTATTGATTGATGGTAGTGCAAACGATGATTCGTGATTGACAGTAATTGTTTTAAGATAAGTAATCAGAACAAGAACGACCTCCGTGAGGTATCTTATAGATACTCCGCGGAGGTTTTTTATGTTTATACTGCGTAAATAAAAAGGACCATTGGTGCATTTATATTGTAAATGCGGCGTCAAAGCTTATGCTATGGAATAGGAAAATGCTGTTATGTAGCGTGACATCGCCAAGAATTGCTTCAGCAATTCTTGCAAAGCAAAGCGCCGGCAGGTATAGGTCGTTGACAAGAGAGTACCGGGTGAATGGAATTTGTTGGATTGAGCTGTTGATTA
>ERZ859980.429-NODE-429-length-27263-cov-2.851698_pt1 | contig 27263 bp, 25 predicted proteins | sample MGYA00509984_ERZ859980 | MGnify/ENA primary metagenome ERZ859980 (study PRJEB30046, sample SAMN00715173) | human gut metagenome | study: EMG produced TPA metagenomics assembly of the A metagenome-wide association study of gut microbiota in type 2... | reverse complement strand
GAGTCAGCCGGAACGATCCTGACACTGATCACCATCGGGAAATATCTTGAGACGAAGTCCAAGGGAAAAACAAGCGAGGCGATCACAAAACTTCTGAATCTCGCACCAAAGACCGTGACGGCTGTAAGAGATGGTGTGGAGCAGGTCGTGGATGCAGCAGATGTGGAAAAAGGAGAAATCTTCCTTGTAAAACCGGGTGAATCGGTTGCAGTGGACGGTATCGTGCTGGAGGGAAAATCCTCTTTTGACGAATCTGCGATCACAGGTGAGACATTCCGGTGCCAAAACAGGAGGGAGATACCATTGTCTCTGCATCCATAAATAAATCCGGACTCATCCGTGCAAAAGCAACAAAAGTCGGTGAAGACACTACAATTGGCAGATCATAAGGCTGGAGGAACAGCATGGGAAAATATTTGATCGCAGTTGCTACTTCAGATGGGGTGCATGTCGACACACCTTTTGGAGAAGCAGAGCGTTTTGAAGTATATGAAATTACAAAGGATGCATATTGCAAACTGGAAGAGAGAACGGTAGTGCAGCATGATGAAGGTGTCCTAAAAGACGGACAGGATGCAGATCTGCGATCACAGGCCAATGACACAGAGCATTGCGGATGTGATGCCGGTGGTCATTTCTGTGAAGGCAGTAATGACCGTGTAGAGTGTGTCACGGACTGTACCTTTGTCGTATGCAGCAAGATTGGTTTTCATATGCAGAAGCTGCTTGCAAAGCATGCTGTAACTGCGTTTGACGTGGAGTGCACTATTGATGAAGCTCTTCACAAAATAGGGTGTTATTTAGCAAGACAAAGAAAGGCTTGGTGACGAATATGAAAATATCCACAAAAGGACGATATGCGATCAAGCTAATGCTCGATCTGGCGCTTTACAGCAAGGGGCAGCCGGTAAAGATCAAGGAAATCGCAAAAAGACAGGGGATTTCCGAAAAATATCTGGAGCAGATCGTGGCGACGCTCAATAAAGCTGCCCTTGTGAAAAGCATTCGCGGTTCTCACGGTGGGTATATGTTGAGTGAGCCGCCGAGAAATTATACTGTGGGACGCATTCTGCGTACTATGGAGGGAAATCTATCCCCGACAGACTGTGTTGGTGCCAATGGTTGGCCTTGTGAAAATAAGGCAACCTGTGTCAGCTTGATCATTTGGCAGAAATTAGACGAGGCGATCAATGGTGTGTTAGAGGGTATGACTCTGGAAGATTTGGTGGAATGGCAGCAAAATCTATGGACAGATCAATATGTGATCTAGCAGCAAAATTGTAAATCATTGACGCATTGCGAGAAAGGAATGAAAGATTGTTATGGCGAAAAAGCAGTATTCCGGTGTGAGAGAAAGTAAACCGGGCAGAATTAATGATTTAGGAACGACGGGAAAAGAAGTCGAGGAGCAGTTTCGAAAAGGCTGTTTGAAAAAAGCAGACCGAACGTTTGCACAGGGATTGCAGTGCCAGCAGATCAACAGTATGGCGGCATTGATGTCTTTGGAAGACTCTGTATTTATTTCGCACTCCCCGCAGGGATGTGTTGGCTGTTCGATCATGGCAGTGGATATGTTCCGTGTCGGTCAGGCGCACCGCGGCATTAAAAATATCCGCAATCCACGCATTATCGTATCAAATGTGGATCAGAAAAGCGTCGTGACGGCGAACAGAAACTTCGCGAGGCAGTGAAAAAGGCAGTGGAACGTTATCATCCGAAGCTTGCCTTTATCTATGCTTCCTGTGCCTCAGGTATTATTGGAGATGATATCGATGCGATCGCATATGATTTGCAGGAAGAGTATCCGGACACCGTTTTGGTGCCGATCCATTGTGAGGGCTTTAAGTCCAAAATCTGTGCTTCCGGTTTTGACGCAGCATTTTTAGCGATCAATAAGTATATCCTCAAGAAAGAGAGTGTACCGAAAGAAAAAGGACTGGTAAATCTATTTGCACCGACAACGGTTAGTTACGCTGATCAGAAAGAGATGGAGCGTATGCTGCACAATATTGGTGTGGAGGTAAATTACATACCATTTTATAGTTCTCTGGAGAAGATCAAGCGCATTCCGGCAGCCGAGGCATCTACTTCGATCTGTAAAGTATTTGCAGATGAATTTATGAAAACATTATGGGAAGATTATGAGATCCCATATTCGCATACGGTGATGCCGATCGGTATCCGTAATACCGAAAAATGGTACCGCGGTATTGCAAAAGTGCTGGGCAAGGAAGAGGAAGTTGAAGAGATCATTGCGAAAGAGCGAGAGCGTATCATGCCGCTTGTTCAGAAACTTCGTGATAGACTGCAAGGTAAGCGGGTATTTATCTGTGGCGGTACCGGACGATCTTTTGCGGCGGCGGCTTTGATCGATGATTTTGGCATGGAATTGGTGGGATTAGAGACTCCAACCTATGATGAGGATGCACAGACAGATATTGAATATCTTAATGGCATTCATAAAGACTTCGTCGTTGATATTGCCAATATGCAGCCATTCGAGCAGGTCAATCTTGTGAATAAATTAAAACCGGATGCTTTTATTGGTGTTCCGGACTGGGCGGCTAAGCTTGGCATTCCGACTACACATGTATTGGACGGTAAGCGTCCGACGATGGGATATGACGGTCTGATCTATCTTGGCAACAAAATTGCAGATCAGCTGCAAAATCCGGGATTTAATGTAAAGTTAGCACAACATAGTAAATTACCATATAAGGATTCGTGGTATGAGCAGGATGCATTTAAGTATATCAAGAAATAAAGAAAGGCAGGAAAAGATATGTCACAGGTTACAGAAAATCCAAAGGGCGGCTGCGTTTTAGCAGGTATTAATTCTGTATTAGGAGCGATCGACCGTGTGTGTCCAATCTATCATTCAGGACCGGGCTGCTGTATGCAGACTACAGCAGCAGATCAAGGGCAGTCCGGACACAAATCTTCTCGTTTTGTGTCACTCGTATCACTGCCTTCTACCAATATGTTGGAAAAAGAAGTTGTTTTTGGTGGTACTGAAAAACTGCGCACAACTGTTCAGGGGGCTATTGATATTATTGATGCGGATGCATATTTTGTATTGACGGGATGTACCGCAGGAATTATCGGTGATGACATTGTCAGCGTTACAGAAGAATTTCAGGACAAGGGGTATTCCGTATATCCGATCGAGACGCCGGGCTTTGTCGGAGACAGCAATCTCGGCTATGAAACGGTTTGGACGACGATGATCAATCAGGTGATAGAAGAAGATGTGCCGAAAGATGATAAATTGGTTAATATTTTCGGGATCATCCCGTATCATGATCCGTTTTGGAGCGGTGCGCTTGAGGAGATCGATCGTATTTTATCTGCGCTAGGTCTTAAGGTAAATACGTTCTTTACAAAGCATCAGGGTATTGAAACGATCCGCAAATGTTCCGGTGCAGCACTGAATATCATCATCAATCCATGGCTGTTTAAGGGCCCGGCCAAAAAGATGGAACAAAAATTTGGTATTCCAAGCATCCGCGTTCCGGGCTTATTTGTCGGGGCAACCGACACGACAAAATTTGTCAGACAGGTAGCAGAGGCAATGCACTTGGATCAAGAGATCGTGGATAAAGTGATCGCTGCGGAAGAAGAATATGTTTATGATTATTTAGCGCAGTCTGTCGGAGTGGTTAGCTGGAAGCGTTTTGCGGTTGTGGCAGATGCTAACAACGCTGTGGGTATCACCAGATATCTGGCAAATGATTTTAGTTTTACGCCGGTGCTTGTCATCGTGTCAGAACCACTGTTCCGTCAAGAGGATAAGGATCGCATTGTGGCACAGATTGAGGATTTGGAATATGCGAAACCGCCAAAGGTGATCTTTGCATCCGATCAGTATGAGATCAATCAGGCACTGCGGGAAGAGGAAGAAGAGATCACGCTGTTGATCGGCAGCAGCAATGAACGCGAGGTGGCATTGGAAAAGGATATTCAGTTTATTCTGGCAGCCTTTCCGATGAATGAACGTTTGGTGTTTAACCGTACGTATGCAGGTTATCGGGGCAGCCTGACATTCACAGAGGATCTGTACGACAATCTGTAATTCTGTTTTTTGATGAAGAAGGAGTTTGATCTTCTGAAAAAGAAATTTTCTCAATCAGAAAAGAAGATAGTTGACAAATCCTACAAAAGGAGTATACTATTGTTAATTATCATAATAATAAACCGTTGAAGCGGAGATAAAAATGAAAGAGGCGCTTACAGAGAGTGGGGATGCTGAGAAACCACAGAGAGCTGTTCATTAAATGGACCGCAGAGGGCATGGTCAAAAGCTGGTGATCCGGCTGAGTATTCCATGACGTAAGGCATGCGTCAGTTGCCGGGAATATGTTGGTATTTCGCAAAGAGCGTGAGGTTTCACGAAACAAGGTGGCACCGCGGGTAAAAGATTAACCGTCCTTGTTTAGCATTTATATGCTAAACAAGGACTTTTTTTGTTTTATATATGCAAAAAATGCTCCGCTATTAAGAAACTCTTTGCTTGAAACGAAGGAGGTTAGTGTGAATAATACTGCCGATGCAGTATTTTATCACACGGCTATTTGTGTCGCAGGCGTCACAAAGTAGCCCTGTTCGCAGAGCCAAATCTGACATTTGGCTCGCGGTTCCTTCGACGCCAAAACGTCTGCGGAATGGAGGGTTTCATGACAACACTGGAACAGGCAAAACAGATGGCAGACGGCTACAAAGTTGTGCCGATCAGCCGGGAGATCCTTTCGGATACCGTGACACCGATGGAAGTGTTACGCATCCTAAAAGGCGTGAGCAAACATTGCTACATGTTAGAAAGCGTAGAAAATCAGGAAGTATGGGGAAGATACACATTTTTGGGATATGATCCGAAATTAGAGATCACCTGTATGAACGGTGAAATGTGTATACGTGAAAGCGGGAGCGAAGAAGGAGCAAAAGAGCCGGTAGCTCATCCGGGAGCAAAGATCAAAGAGATCTTGAAAGAATACACCAGTCCAAAAGTAAAAGATCTTCCAAGCTTTACCGGAGGATTGGTCGGATACTTTTCTTATGATTATGTTAAGTACAGCGAACCAAAGCTTAATTTGGACGCCGACGATCAGGAAGGGTTTAAGGATGTCGACCTTATGTTGTTTGACAAGGTGATCGCCTTTGATAATCTTCGTCAAAAGATATACATCATCGCCAATGCAAGGACAGAGAATCTGGAACAGGAATATGACAGATGTCTCGCAGAAATTGAAGAGATCGTGGATCTTATAGAGCATGGCACACCGGCACAGATCACGCCGGGTAAGATCACATCAGAGTTTCGCCCGCTCTTTTCGGAGCAGGAATATTGCGCGATGGTTGAGAAAGCGAAGCATTATATTTACGAGGGAGATATTTTTCAGGTAGTGCTTTCCAATCGTTTGGAAGCCGATTATGAGGGAAGTTTGTTCAATGCGTATCGTATGCTGCGCACGATCAATCCATCCCCATATATGTTTTATTTTAGCAGCGATGACATTGAAGTGGCGGGTGCTTCGCCAGAGACGTTAGTGAAACTGGAAGATGGCGTGCTGCATACATTTCCGCTTGCCGGAACAAGACCCCGCGGCAAAGATGCCGCAGAAGATGAGCGACTTAAAACAGAGCTGCTTGGTGATGAAAAAGAGCGCGCGGAGCACAATATGCTGGTAGATCTTGGCAGAAATGATCTTGGCAAAGTAAGTAAGTATGGCAGCGTAGAAGTGGAAGATTATATGGCGGTGCTGCAATATTCACATGTTATGCATATAGGATCGACCGTGCGGGGTGAGATCAGAGATGACAAAGACAGCTTAGATGCAGTGGATGCAGTGTTACCGGCAGGAACCTTATCGGGTGCACCAAAGATCCGTGCAATGGAGATCATTAATGAATTAGAGAACAATAAGCGTGGCATTTATGGCGGAGCCATTGGTTATGTTGATTTTACCGGCAATCTTGACACTTGTATTGCAATCCGTACCGTGTTTAAGAAAAACGACAAGATCTTTGTCAGATCCGGAGCCGGTATCGTGGCAGACAGTGTACCGGAAAATGAGTATCATGAGTGCATCAACAAAGCGAAAGCAGTAATGGATGCAGTAGATAAAGCACAGGGCTTAGCATAATGGCAGTGCAGTAAGGAGGAGCCATATGATTTTATTGATTGATAATTACGATAGTTTTTCTTATAACCTTGTGCAGCTGGTTGGAACGATCGCCCCGGATATCCGTGTGATCCGTAACGATGAGATGACGGTAGAGCAGATCGAACAATTGGCACCGACACACATCATAGTGTCGCCGGGACCGGGACGTCCTTCTAAGGCAGGTGTCTGTGAAGAGGTTATCAAATATTTTAACGGCAAAGTACCGATCCTTGGCGTATGTCTGGGACATCAGGCAATCTGTGAGGTGTACGGAGCGACCATAACATATGCCAAGAAATTGATGCATGGCAAAATGTCGGTGGCAGCGCTTGACACCGAATGCCCGGTTTTTGCGGGGATTGGAGAGACGGCAGAGGTCGCAAGATATCATTCGCTGATCGCTCAGAAAGAGACGATACCGGAATGCTTGCAGATCATTGCTACGACGGACGATGGAGAAGTCATGGGCGTGAAACATAAAGAGGCACCAACGTATGGACTGCAGTTTCATCCGGAGTCGATCTTGACACCCAAAGGAATTGATATGTTAAAGAATTTTTTGAAACAGTAACAGGAAACAATACAGCAAAGTTTGTAAATAACGAGAAAGGAATGAGTGATCACTATGATTAAAGAGGCAATTAGCACATTAGTAGCAGGTGAGGATCTTACACCGGAGACAATGAAGCAGGTAATGGAAGAGATCATGACAGGTGAAGCAACCGATGCACAGAAAGCATCATTCCTAACAGCACTCGCCATCAAGGGTGAGACAATTGAAGAGATTACAGAGGCAGCCAAAGTTATGAGAAGTCATTGTGCTCCGTTTGACAATGATATAGATACGTTAGAAATTGTTGGTACCGGTGGAGACAGATCCAACACGATCAACATTTCTACACTGGCAGCATTGATCACGAGCGCAGCAGGCATCAAGACAACCAAACATGGTAACCGTGCAGCCTCCAGCAAATGTGGAACAGCAGATTGCCTCGAGGCGCTTGGCGTAAAGATTGATGGAGAAGCAGAGGAGAGCTTACAGTCTCTTCGTGACAACAATTTCTGTTTCTTATTTGCGCAGAAATATCATCCGGCAATGCGTTTTGTTGGTGCAGTTCGCCGCGAGATCGGTATCCGCACAATGTTTAATATTTTGGGACCGCTTGCAAATCCGGCAAAAGCCAATATGCAGTTGATGGGTGTATACGATGAGAACTTGGTAGAACCATTGGCGCATGTATTAGTTAATCTCGGTGTGAAACGTACGATGGTTGTCTATGGAATGGATTGTATTGATGAGATATCCCTTAGTGCACCGACGAAAGTGTGCGAGTATCGAGATGGCGAGTACAAAACTTACGAGATCACGCCGGAACAGTTTGGTTTCACACGTTGCGAAAAGAACGATCTCGTTGGTGGAGAACCACAGGAAAATGCACAGATCGTGCGTGATATTCTTGGCGGAGCCAAAGGGCCGAAGACAGATGTTGTATTGTTAAATGCAGGTGCAGCGATTTATACAGCAACGGCGGGAATCACCTTTGAAGAGGGCATTGCCAAAGCCAAAGAGGTGCTTGAGAGCGGCGCAGCATTAGAGCGGTTACAGAAACTTACCGCCAAATAATCTGTCGACAATGTTTTTTGTGTGAAATGTTGCGATAGGAGTTGCATAGATACGATACTGCGTGTAAAATCGTGAGCGGACAGAAATAGGAGGACTTGCGTGAATATATTAGAAGAGATTGCTGCTAAGACAAGAGTAAGAGTGGCAGAAAATCAACAGAAAATAACGCTTGCGCAGATGAAAGAGCAGGCGCAGGCACTTAACGCTGATACCGGATTTCCGATGGAACAGGCACTTAAGGCTGAGGGGATATCCTTTATCTGTGAGGTGAAGAAAGCATCCCCATCCAAGGGTCTTATCGCAGAAGATTTTCCGTACCGGGAGATTGCGGCAGATTATGAAGAAGGTGGTGCAGCAGCGATTTCCGTGCTGACCGAACCCTATTATTTTCAGGGGAGCAATGAGTATTTGAAGGCGGTGCGTCAAACTGTCAGTATTCCGATACTGCGCAAGGATTTCACGGTTGATGAGTATATGATCTATGAGGCTAAGGTGATCGGTGCCGATGCGGTGCTTTTGATCTGTGCGATCCTTTCGGATGAAGAACTCTTACATTTTCGGGAGGTTGCGGATTTGCTAGGGCTGACATCTATCGTGGAAGCGCATGATGAGGAAGAAGTTCATCGTGCGATCAAGGCGGGGGCACGTGTGATCGGAGTAAATAACCGCGATCTTCGCAATTTCACAGTTGATATTCATAATAGCGTGCGGCTTCGCGCACAGGTGCCGAAGGATATTATATTTATTTCAGAAAGCGGTATCAAGACGGCACAGGATATTAAAAAATTGGAGCGCAACGCGGTAGATGGTGTGCTGATCGGAGAGACGCTGATGCGTGCTAAAGACCGTGTTCAGACATTGCAGCAGCTCAAGATTCACTTGAAAATATGCGGTCTGCGCAGACCGGAAGATGTTGCTTATGCCAATGAAGTGCAGCCGGATTTTGCCGGGTTTGTGTTTGCATCGAGTAAACGGCAGGTGACCCGAGAGGAAGCGGCAGAGCTTGTCGAACAACTGGATCCACGCATTCATACAGTAGGCGTGTTCGTCGATCAGCCGGTGGACTTTATTGCAGAGCTTTTGGCGGCAGGGGTGATCGAATATGCACAGCTGCATGGCAGCGAAGATGCGGCGTATATTGAAGCACTTAGAAAACGCACTGCGCTGCTTGGCAAAACGGCAAGGATCATAAAGACGGTGAAAGTTGGATCCACTGCAGATTTGGAGAATATCTCCGAGATAGACTGTGAGTATTTGTTGTTAGATGCGTGGTCTAAGGAAGGCGAAGCAGCGGGCGGCAATGGACGCACGTTTGACTGGTCGCTGATCAAAGCGCTTGAGAAACCATTTTTCTTGGCAGGGGGGCTCACAGTGGATAATGTGCAGCAGGCGGTCAGAATGACTTCGCCGTATGGTATTGATGCCAGCAGCTGCATGGAGACAGAGGACTGCAAAGACCTTAATAAAATGAAAGCATTTGCGCAGGCGGTACGAGTGACCGAAACGAACAATTAGTTACGATTTAGGCAGTACGAGTGACCGAAACGCATAATTAGTTACGATTTAGGAGGATTACAATGAGTAAAGGAAGATTTGGACAGCATGGCGGGCAGTATATTCCCGAGACGCTGATGAATGAGATTCACCATTTGGAAGAGGCATATGAGCATTACAAAAACGATCCGGAGTTTGTCGAAGAGTTGGATACGCTCCTTCGGGAATATGCAGGCAGACCGTCACTTCTTTATTATGCAGAAAAGATGACGAGAGATCTGGGCGGTGCCAAAATATATTTTAAGCGTGAAGATTTGAATCATACAGGATCTCATAAGATCAACAACGTGCTCGGCCAGGCGCTGCTTGCTAAGAAGATGGGCAAGACACGTATTATCGCAGAGACGGGAGCCGGGCAGCATGGCGTGGCAACAGCAACGGCGGCAGCATTGTTAGATCTGGATTGTGAGATCTTTATGGGTAAAGAAGATACGATCCGTCAGGCATTGAATGTATATCGTATGGAACTGTTGGGTGCCAAAGTGCATCCGGTAGAGAGTGGCACGATGACGCTTAAGGATGCCGTTAATGAATGTATGAGAGAGTGGGTCAGCCGTGTGGATGATACCCTGTATGTGCTTGGCTCGGTTATGGGACCGCATCCGTTTCCAACGATCGTGCGTGATTTCCAGAGCGTGATCAGTAAGGAAGCGAGAGCGCAGATATTGGAAAAAGAAGGAAAACTGCCGGATGTCGTTATGGCATGCGTTGGAGGTGGAAGTAATTCCATGGGTATGTTCTATGAATTTATCGGTGATGAATCGGTACGTTTGATCGGTTGTGAAGCTGCCGGGCTCGGTGTTGATACGGATCGGACCGCTGCGACGATGGCAACCGGAACTGAGGGAATCTTCCATGGTATGAAATCCTACTTCTGCCAGGATGAATTTGGACAGATCGCGCCGGTATATTCAATCTCAGCCGGTCTTGATTATCCGGGTGTGGGGCCGGAACATGCATATCTCAAAGACATTGGAAGAGCGGAATATGTTCCGGTAACTGATGAAGAAGCCGTGAATGCCTTTGAGTACATCGCCAAAGAAGAGGGCATTATCGCAGCGATCGAGAGTTCGCATGCGGTAGCACACCTGATGAAGATCGCACCGACGATGAGCAAAGATCAGATCATTATCTGCTGCCTGTCCGGCCGCGGAGACAAAGACGTAGCAGCAATTGCCAGATATAGGGGGATTGATTTACATGAATAGAATACAAAACGCATTTGATAACAAAAAAGCATTTATTGGATTTATTACAGCAGGAGATCCCAGTCTGGACAAGACCGAGGAGTTTATTTTGGAAATGGAAAAAGCGGGTGCAGCACTTGTAGAGATCGGAATTCCATTTTCGGACCCGATCGCAGAGGGCCCGGTTATACAGGAAGCCAATCTTCGCGCGTTGAGCGCAGGATGCACGACAGATAAGATCTTTGATATGGTAGCAAAACTTCGGAAAAAGACACAGATCCCGTTAGCATTTATGGCATATGCAAATTCACTGTACAAATATGGATATGACCGTTTTTGCAAGAGATGTGCAGAAGTAGGAATCGATGGCTTGATCATTCCGGATATGCCTTTTGAAGAAAAAGGCGAACTGCAGGAATTTACCGAAAAATATGACTTGAAGTTGATCTCTCTGATCGCACCGACTTCACAGGAGCGTATTCAGATGATCGCCAAAGAGGCAGAAGGATTCATCTATGTCGTATCTTCGCTGGGAGTAACCGGTGTGCGTGACACGATCACGACCGATGTAGGACAGATCGTTGATATGATCCGTCAGGTAACAGATGTGCCGACAGCAGTAGGTTTCGGCATTAATAAGCCGGAGCAGGTTCATCAGTATACACAGATTGCAGATGGAGCCATTGTCGGCAGTGCGATTGTTCGCATTGTGGCACAATACGGAGAGCAGGCAGGGCCAAAGATTTACGAATATGTATCGGAAATGGTCGGAGGTCTGGCAGAGTAGTAGCCGATCGAGTTACGACAGCTTACGAATTTCTGGTCTGAAAATCAGATATATGATTTGACCTATAAATATACGAGGTTAAAGTATTTGAATGTAATTAAATGGCCTTTATTTAAGGGTCATACATATTCAAAAAAGGAATCCAAAGCAGCCAAAGATTTTTTTGCGGAATATGTTATTGATATGCGCGGTAAGGAGGATAAAAAGATTTGGAAAAAAATGGCAAGATTAAGAAAATAGGCTGTTTGGGTGCATATAGTTTTGTTCTGTTTCTATTTGCTTTTGACTGTCTTTATTTTTGGGTCAGTCAGAAACGGCAGGTTGTTCATTATAATAAACTTACAGAGTGTTTTTATGGCAAACATGTTACCTACTTGTCTGGCGTATATTTATGGGCGTATATATTTTTTATCCTTATGCCTGTTGTTTTCTTTATTTTTTGGAAAAAGAAAATACGAACCGTTGTTTTATTTGCATTGTTGTTTGTCCTGCATGTGGCAGTAGGGACTTCTTTTGTAATCTGGCTGGAAAGCATGGACAATGATGGAACATATGATGGCTTTGGTGATTTCTACCGTTATGAGCAGCAAGAGCCCGGTGGAAATTGGGTATTATGTATACAGGAAGTGTATGTTTCTGGTTCAAATCCAGAGGAAAGCAAGCAACATAACATTATTTATGTCCAAACAGGATACAATACTTTGAAGCAGGTCAGGAAATACAAATTTGGACCAGCGGATTACGAAGTTTCTTGGAAAAACGACAGGGTGCAGATATTTCAGGAATTGTGGAATGAAGATAAACCAAACCATAGTCCGTATATAGATATTTATTATGATGAATGGAAAAAGTCGGGGGCAGACAATGACTGAGATGCGAGACATAACTACGTATAGTGTGATACAAAGGTTTCACGATGCGGCAAGCGTTGTGAAACCTTTTTCTTTGCGTGGGTCTGTAATACGGCAGATGTCGTGCAACTTTTTTTCTTTGTCGGGCTTGCAATGCATATTGGCAAAACCGCAGAAAAAGAGTATACTGTAAATAATTATGTGCAGCTTTGTAAAGTCGAAGCTGTAACAAAGAATGTGTATATATGTGGGGATGTATATACTTGGGTGGCAAAACACGAGAGGAGCTATATGATAGCATATGAAAAAGCATATTAAATTGGAATGGGTTTACATTGCTGTGCTGGTTATCTCATTAATTTTGTCAATTGTTACAGGCGTTCAGATCGCCGGTGAAGTGGTTAATGTGCGACACAACTTATCAGAGCAGAACATGGGCATGAACGCATTTGTCTATGGCAAATATATTGACTCTTATTTAACGAATAGAGTGGAACTGCTCAATACAATGGCAGACTGTATCGCAGAACTTGGCAGCACAGATCCGGATGATCTGCATACGGTTCTGGTAGGACAGAATGAATTTAGCAGAATATGCCTGTTAAACAACGAAGGAAAGAAAATCTGTGGAGCAAATTATGAGGTAGACAATCTTAAGGACAAGCCTTTTTATGATACGCTGATGCAAGGAAAAAATGTCGTAGCGCCGTCGATAGAGATCGATACGGACGATAAGGAAGTATTGCGCTTTTATGCACCGGTTCAAAAGAACGGTAAGACAATTATGACGATCGCAGCAGGAATTTTGACACAGGAAATTAAGACTGTCTTGAATGAAGCAGATTACAAAGGAGACGGTGCACTCTGTATTGTCAACGAATTAGGCGATTATGTGCTTGGAGATAACGACTATGAATCCATGTTGAAAAATCGTGGCGGCAATCATTTCTCATACTTGAACAGCTGTCAGATGTTGGATGGTGTCAGTTCAGTGGATGAACTAGAGGAACGTATGGGAAATCAGTTGATCGCATCAGTAGACTATCAGCATGCCGGAGTCAAATATTCGGCGCAGTACGTACCGCTTAGTGTTAACAATTGGTACGCTGTTACGACGATGCCGACGAAAAGCTTTGGCTCAACGGTCGATGTGGTTAGCACGGGTACAATAGTGTTAACCGTCGTATCTGTGATCTTTATCTTGATATTTCTTGCTATGTCTGCATACATAATGGTACGCAATATTAAGCTTCGCACAGAAAACGAGCGACATAACATTTTAGAGCAGTGTGATCAGAGTGTATCGTTCCAGGTGACATTTCGTCCACACAAAATGGAGTTTTATGGTGATGTTAAGAGCATCATTGGAACAGAGATCGGCAAACTTTCCGGAGAAGCCGTGTATGATATATATGATTGGATCCATGAGGATGATTATTCTCTGAGAGGTCGCATGAGCAGCTTTTGGGAGGGAGAGGATACGAAATTTAATACAGAAGTACGTATCCGTAACATCAAAGGAAATTACAGATGGTATCGTATTGTCGGTATACTGGAACGTAATGAGTTTGGCGCTAATGAATCGTTCGTCGGTAAGATCGTCAATGTTGACGAAGAATTAAGCGAAGAGAAAGAGCTTGTTCAGCGGGCTGAGAATGATATGTTGACAGGTGTTCTCAACAAGAAGACAATGGAAAAACGTGTTTCTTTGATGCTCAAAAACCGTGGCGATAAATACGTTATTTTCTATATGGTCGACTTGGATAATTTTAAGAATGTTAACGATACGCTTGGTCATATTTATGGAGATCAGGCGATCGTAGAGACAGCGCAATGTCTTAATAAAGTATTTGCAAATCAGGATTGTATTGGCAGACTCGGCGGCGATGAGTTTGCAGTATGCGTATCATATCAGGCATTTGACGAGCAGGGATTATTAGAGTTTATTGGCAAGAAAGCACAGGAAATCTGTGCAGGCAACCGTCGTACTTATACGGACAACGCATCCAGTGTATCGATCACGAGCAGTATTGGAGTAGCGTACGCACCGGATATGGGAGATAGCTTTACGGAGTTATATACACAAGCCGATTGTGCTCTGTATTATTCCAAAGCGAATGGAAAAGATCAGTATCATATCTATTCGCCGAAGGATGATAATTAATATACGGGGATAGAGATGATGGAAATGTAGCGACTCATTGTCCGGAGTTTCCAGACGATGAGGGGCATGGGAGAATAAGATGGATTATGTAATTTCTTATGAGGTGATGTCGATCGTGATACTGGCACTTATTTTGGTGTCCTATACGTGTCACAAATGGCTGGATATCAAGCGAAACCGAACGTTTAATTTACTGGTGATCATGACGATCTGTACGGTGATCGTGGATCTTATAGGACGTTCGTGCGTATATGTTGTAGGTAGCAATGCTCTATTTATGGCAACTGTAGTTGCCACTGTGGTAAATCTTAGTCTATATCAGGTTTGCCTGGTGTTTTATAAATACACACTAAATACGCTCGGATGTGCCAATGTATTTTATCAAGGTATCAGTGCAGTGTTTTTAGTGTTTAACCTGTTGGTTGACATTGCGTTATTGTCTAATCCGTGGACACATTTCTTTTTTGAATATAATGGGTTACATAAAGGACAATACCAGATTCATTATGGCATGGTAGTGTTATTGATCTGTGCAGAAATACTTATGCTGGCAGATGCATATTTCCTCTATCGATATCGTCATAAGATTGCAAAAGATCAGCTTCTTATTCTTACATGGACTGTTCCGATCATTATGGTAACGATGTATTTTCAATATATGACACCTACGCGCTGGAGACTTACTTACTTTATTTTGTCACTGCTCGTTATTGTGTACTATGTTACAATGCATATGTCGGATCAGCATTTGGAACAGAATATGCGCTGTTTTTCCCGTATCGGCTTTCGGAAAGTTGTTGAAGAGTACGAAAGATATCAGGATAATTTTGCTTGTGTATCGGTTAATATCCGTAATCTGTCCAGTATGATGAATATGTGTTCAGAGCAAGAGTTGTCGATAGTTCATAATCGTATTGCTTCCTATTTGCAAAGCACAACGAAAGCACGTGGTGTGTATAAATTCCATAATTCCGAGTATGTTGTAGTGTTCAAAACGTATAGTAAGGCGTGGGAAGCAGGTCGTTATTTGCTGCAGAGTATGCCGAAGGTACTTCGGATCAACGGACAAAATATTCCTGTCAGCTACGGGCTTTATATGATACAGTTCATCGATGCGGAGTATAATGCCGGTGATTTTTATCGGATCATGGAAGGACTGCGGCGTGTGATATTAGAACGGTCTATTTCAGAGGAGGTACTTTGTTACGAGGGTGATATTAAGATTTTATTACAGAGAGAATTGTCAGCTGTCAGCAGATTGAACGAGATGACAAACGGAGATGAGTTTTTATTCCGCTTTCAGCCGATCTATGACACGGAGGCAGGAGAAGTTGCCGGACTGGCAATCAAGGTTATGCTTGCTATGCCGGACGGAGTCTATTTGGAAGAAAGTGATATATGGAGACTTGCCGAGAAAAATGGCAATGGCAATCGAATTACATTGTACTGCTTGGAGCGGGTGATAGGATTTGCTGTGAAACATTATATTTTTGAACAGGGTATCAGGCATCTTCATATTAGTATGACAACGATGCAGATCAGTTCACAGGAAATGATCGAACAGTATTGCGATATATTGCTGTTTCATCAGATACGTCCGGAGCAGTTAGTTATTGAGATTAATGTCGATCAGGCGTTGCCGGAAAATATTCTGAAGGAAAATATTCAGTATTTGCGCGATAAGGGATTTGTTGTATTGTTGGATCAATTCGGTATGAATGTGTGCAACCTTAAAGATATGTTAGCGCTGCCGTTTGACATGGCAAAGTTTCATCAAAACATGACAAAACGTTTTATGCAGGATCGTCAGATGGAGCTAAAGCATCTGGTACATATGCTGCGTAGACAGAATTGGCAGATTTTTCTGGATGGCGTAGATTACAGTATGCCGCTTGGTATGTTTCGGGAGATGGGCGTGACAGGCGTGCAGGGTGAGTCGATGACTCCGTATATGCAAGAAGATGAGTTGATTGACTGGCTCAGACGGAGAGGAGGGGATGTACATTATGAAAATGATACCTTATAATGTGCATTATGAGATCGGAGCTTCGTTGTTAATGATCTTGCTTTTGTGCTGTATTGTCGGCAAAAAGAGACTGCGCACGCGTTCCAACAATCTGTTTTTATGTAATGTATGTCTGTTGATCGTCGGAAATCTTATTGATGGGCTCTGTGGTATGATCAATAGCGGAATGATAACATGCAGTGTACATACACAACGTTTATGCAATGCGTTAGATGGCAGTATTTATTATCTGTTGATCGCAGTATACGTACTGTATTTCTTGAGTTTGGCGTATCTGACGAACTATCATAATAAGCAAATATTTTCAATGAGCATTTTGATGGTGGTGCTTGCTGCGGTTTGCTTTGTACTTCCATTTTTACAGAATAATTCTTGGAGCAATGGAAAGTATGTTTTTCATGGGATTTCGGTTTCCGGTATCACCGAAGGAATCACGGTAGTGTATGTGGTGAGTGCCATGATCTATCTGCTCTTGCATGAAAAAAAGATGGGCAAGCAGAAGAAAGGTTTCTTTTTGCTCTGTAATATAGTGTTTGTTGGAGCAATTGGGGTACAGCACATGGGAATCTTTAGCTGTCGCTTTGTGTATCCCATCTTGGCAGCTATCATCTTCGCGTATTTTTTGTTGTTCCAGAGTCCGGATTACTACATGGATCGTTTAACTTGGGCATTTAACCAGACAGCCTTTTTTGACATATTGCGGGAATGCGTACAATACCGGGAGCCGGCCAATTTTTTGCTGGTTCGTATTAACGAATACAATTCTTTGCTGCGTATACATCAGTATGAGAATCTGGCTCAGGTAAGAAGTAATATATCTGAAATACTGCGTGATACAGGGACAAAGCGGGAGGCAACGGTGTATCGCATTGGTGCCTCGACCTTTGCAGTCCATTGTCGAGACAAAGAGCAGATCAAGCGTCTGCATGAACTCTTTTTATCCTATTTGCCAAAACGGTGGGAGATTGAGGATGAAGTGATCAAAACGAACTATTGCTACTATTTGTTGGCATATGAAGGCGATGATACGTCTTTTGAAAAATTAGTGCAATGGATCCACTATGCAAGGTCTGATCACAAGTCGCATCATAAACAGGGAGAGTTGATCACTCTGCGTTATGATATTATGACAGAAACCGAACGACAGAGAGAAGTGCTGCGTTATATTGAAGAAGCAATCTTAGATCAAAGAATGGAAATTCATATGCAGCCGGTATATTCATTGGAACAGGATAAGATCACTTCGCTAGAGGTGCTTAGCAGAATGAAAGATCAGGAAGGCAACTTTATCAATCCGGAATATTTCATTCATGTTGCGGAAGAGAATCACTGTATTTTGAAATTGGGTGAGCTGATCTTCCGGCGTGCCTGTATTTTTGCCAGTCAAAATCATATTTTTGATTATGGGATCGAATATATGAATGTTAATATTTCGCCGGGACAATGTCAGTACGAGCGGTTGGCAGAGGATTTTGTTGAGATCGCTGCAGAATATGACATTCCGGTGGAACGGATCCATTTGGAGATTACAGAGAGTGAATTTCAGGATCCTCAGGCGGTAGAGCGTACGTTAGACAGGCTTCGAAAGTTTGGCATGCAGGTGGCATTAGACGATTTCGGAACAGGCTGTTCTACTCTTTTGAGTATTTTGGAGCTGCCAATCGACTATGTAAAGATTGATAAAAGTCTGGTATGGTCTTATGGCGAAGGCGGCAATCAGTTTTTGGATGATCTGATGCCGGTTATCAAAAATGAGGGTAAGAAAGTTATTGCAGAGGGAATTGAGACGGAAGAACATATTGAAATATTTAGGCGGCTGCAGGGGGATTATCTACAGGGATATTATTATTCAAAACCGTTACCGGAGCATGAATTTGTAAAGTATGTACGTGAGTTTAATCATGTATAGACGGTTGATGCAGATAGAACTTTGATAGTGTTATCCTATGGATGAAGAGTTATGATTATGGAGGACAGAAAATATGACAAAAAATGTATTGGCGTTTGATCTTGGGGCAAGTAGCGGGCGTGGTATGCTGGCACGGTTTGACGGTGAGAAGATCACCTTGGAGGAGGTACACCGTTTTCCGCATAATTTCAGCATGTTAAACGGTCATGCCTACTGGAATTTACTGCATTTAATGGATGAGATGAAGAATGGACTGCGTAAAAGCGGCAAAGATCTGTCCGGTGTCGGCTTTGACACTTGGGGCGTGGACTGTGGCTTTTTGTCGCGGGAAGGAGATTTGCTTGCTATGCCGGGCAGTTACCGCGATCCGGGACTGGATGACGCCAATATGAGGGAGGCACTGATTGCACTACATCCAAATGGACAGACCGGAGAGTCAACGATCGGTGCACTGGAAGCGGCTGTTTTGGATGGCGAAAAATATGCATTTGGACAGACCGGAATTGCCAGTTTGGCATATAATACGATTTATAAATTATATTATATGAAGAAGCACATGCCTTCCATCTTAGAACAGACGGACACGATCCTAATGATGCCGAACCTGATCGAATATTTATTTTCCGGTGTGAAACATACGGAATATTCAATTGCCTCGACATCACAGCTCTATAATATGGAGCAAAAATGCTGGGCAAAGCCATTGCTCGACAAACTGCAGTTTGATCCGGGCTGGTTTACAGAGGTGGATCTTGCAGGGCGGGATCTGGGAACTCTGCGTACAGATGTTGCGAAAGAGACAAAACAGCAGGATCTGCATATCATATCTGCACCGGGACACGATACTGCATGTGCGGTAGCAGCGGTACCGGCAGAGGAAGAACAGTATACATTTTTGTCCAGCGGTACATGGTCTTTGATGGGAATTTCCTCGAAGACGATGCTTACAGGGGATAACATTATACGCGACAAGATCTCTAATGAGGGAACGAGCGATGGCGGTTATCGTCCAACGGTAAATATTATCGGCTTGTGGATGCAGCAGGAGATCAGACGTAATTTCGCGGCAGAAGGCAGAGAGTATACATTTCCGCAGCTGGCAGAACTTGCGGCCAAGGAGAAGCCGTTGCAAAGCTTTATAAGGCCGGATGATTTTATGCAGCCGGGAGACTATCCGACTAAGATTCGGGAATACTGTAAGCAGACCGGACAGCCGGTACCGCAGACAGATGGTGCCTTGGTTCGCTGCATTTTGGAGAGCCTGGCACTCAAATACAAGCAGACGTATATGTCCCTGAAACCATATATTACGTGGGAAGAAAAGTTATATATTGTAGGCGGTGGCGTGCAGAACGAGTTGTTAAATCAATATACAGCAAATGCACTTGGCATTCCGGTAATTACCGGAGCGAGCGAAGCCACAGCCGTTGGCAATGTCATGGCACAGTTTAAGGCACTCGGCTGTTATGACACGGCACAGCAAAAATGTGATATACTGGCTGCGTCGTTTGACACGAAAACGTATTTGCCGCAGGAGCAGGAAGCTTGGCAGGAAGCATATGGCAAATTTGAACAATTGATGGAGGACTAGAATGGAGACAAGATTAAAGACAGTAGAAGATTTTAAGATTCCGAAAGCGTATACTTTACAGAAGGCAGAGTATGTGAAAGAGCTTGACAGTTTTGCGTTGGTGTTAAAACATAATTTGAGTGGCGCGCGAATTTTGGTATTCAGCAATGAGGATGACAATAAAGTATTCAGTATTGGTTTTCGTACACCGCCAAAGGATTCGACCGGCGTTCCACATATCATTGAGCATACGGTATTGTGCGGATCCAAGCATTTCCCGGCCAAAGACCCTTTTGTAGAGTTGGTAAAGGGCTCGCTCAATACATTCCTAAATGCCGTGACCTATCCGGACAAGACATTATATCCGATTGCAAGCTGCAACGACAAAGATTTTCAGAATCTGATGCATGTATATATGGACGCCGTATTTTATCCAAATATATACGAGCATGAGGAAATTTTTAAGCAGGAAGGCTGGCATTATGAATTAGAGTCTCCGGAGGATGACATTACGTATAATGGTGTTGTATATAATGAGATGAAAGGTGCATTTTCATCAGAAGAAAGCGTGTTAGAGCGTTTTGTAATGAATAGTTTATTCCCGGATAATACGTATGGCAATGAGTCCGGTGGTGATCCGCGCGACATTCCGAATCTGACGTATGAAGATTATCTGGACTTTCATAGACAGTATTATCATCCGGTCAACAGCTATATCTATCTCTATGGAGATATGGATGTCACAGAGCGCTTAGAGTGGATGGACGCTAATTACTTAAGCAATTTCCCGGCGATCACGATCGATTCGCAGATCCCGCTGCAAAAGCCATTTGCTGAGCACAAAGTGTTAGAAAAGAAATATGCAGTGGCTCAGGACGCAGATTGCAGTGAGAAACATTATTATGCTTATGGTGCGGCGCTTGACATTACATTGGATGTCAATACGTGCAAAGCGTTCGACGTATTGTCTTATGTGTTAGCACAACAGCCGGGCGCACCTCTCAAGCAGGCATTATTGGATGCAGGTATCGGTACAGACGTAGACGTGGATTTCTGCGACATTATGCGTCAAAGTACCTTTTCGGTTTATACCAAAAACGCAAAACCGGGTCTGCGTGATAAATTTGCAGAGGTGCTACGGGCAACATTGCAGCAGCAGGTAGATCAGGGGATCAACCGCAAAGATTTGGAAGCGGCGATCAATGGTATGGAGTTTAAAGACAAAGAAGCGGATTTTGGTTCTTATCCAAAGGGACTGCTGTATGGAATGAAGCTGCTTCGTACATGGCTCTATGACGATGAGATGCCGTATGATGCTTTGCAGTATGAGGGCTGCTATACCTTTTTGAGAGAGCAGATCGGAACCGGATATTATGAGCAACTGATCAAGAAGTATCTGTTAGACAATGAGCATGCAGTATGGGTGGAGATGATTCCGGAGCCGGGACTTTCCATTCGCTTAGAGCAGGAAACAGCTCAAAAACTGCAGGAATATAAAGATTCTCTAAATGAGGAGCAGATCACACAGTTGATCGAGCAGACGAAAGCGCTGAAACGTTATCAGGAAGAGCCATCTCCAAAGGAAGTGCTTGAAATGATCCCAATGTTGTCCAGAGAGGACATCAAAAAGACGATTCAGCCACTGCATAATACGATGAAAGAATTGCATGGTGTGCAGACCTTGCATCACGAGATCCATACCAACAATATTGTATATCTGCAAATGTTGTTTGATGCAGATGCGTGCAAAGATTATATGCCGCAGATGAGCTTTTTGACAACATTGTTAGGTTATATGGATACGAAAGAGCACAATTACCGCGAGTTTGATACGGAAACCAACTTTTATACCGGTGGTATTTCCACGGATGTGGGAGTATACTGCGAGGCAGGTAAGAGTGACGTATATAGTGTGAAGTTCTCCGTAACGACAAAAGTGCTTACTGACAAGTTAGCGCATGCACTGCGGCTGATCGAAGAGATGTTATTTGATACCTCTTTTGATGATGAAAAGCATCTTCGTGAGGTAGTTGCAGAAAGCCGCTCCCGTTTGAAAGTGCAGTTGATGGCGAGCGGACATCAGGCGGCAGCGGGAAGAGCGATGGCAGCAGTGTCTGAGAGTTCTTATGTCAACGACCGTGCGGTTGGTATGGGATATTATCAATATCTGGTACAGTTAGATGAGCATTTTGAAGAAGAAAAGGAGCGATTGATCACAGGCTGCAGACAGTTGCTGCATATGCTTCTTCGCAAAGATAATATGTTGATCTCCATCACGGGTGGAGAAGAAGAGTATCGTGCTTTGGAGCAAGAGATCGGTTCATTCTTAGAGCGCATTGATGCGTTCCAAGCTGCGGATAGCAAAGCATCTAACGCTGTCTTGTCTGTATTTGGTGGTGAGCGAAAACGTGTTTCGGAGGCGTTTTCCACACCGGCAGAGATTCAGTATGTTGCGATCGCCGGCAAGTTTGATAATGTCAAAGAAGTCAATAACGGCGCTTTACAGGTAGTGCGCCACTTGCTAAATTACGATTATCTCTGGAATCAAGTCCGGGTGAAAGGTGGCGCTTACGGTGTAGGATGCCGCTTTAACAGGGAGCGGGAGGGATATTTCACATCATACCGCGATCCAAATCTGTCAGCAACGTTAGAGGTGTATCGCCATGCAGCAGAGTATTTGGAACAGTATGATGCGAAAGAGCGTGAAGTAACCAAAACGATCATCGGTACGATCAGTGGTATTGATACACCGCTCACACCATATATGAAGGGAAAACGTTCTTTGTCTGCATATTTGACCAATGTGACCGAAGAAATGATGCAGAAACAGCGTGATCAGGTGCTTAACTGCGATATAGAGGATATTCGACAGACAGCAGACGTTGTGCGAGAAGTGATCCGTGATGGCGTGATCTGTGTGATCGGTAATGAGAAGAAAATTGCCGAGGAAGAGAAACTGTTTGAGAGCATAGAGCCATTGCAGTAAGAGAGCTTTGCTTGTTACCACAGAAAGAGAGGACAAGATGAACAATTATAAATCAGGGTTTGTCACTCTGATCGAAGACCAAATGTTGGAAAATCAACATTGATGAATCGGTTGATCGGACAGAAGATCGCGATCACCTCCAACAAACCACAGACAACGCGCAATCGGATCCAGACTGTCTATACGTGCGATGAGGGGCAGATCATATTTTTGGACACACCGGGTATTCATAAGGCAAAAAATAAACTGGGCGAATACATGGTGTCCGTTGCCGAACGCACTTTGAAAGAAGTAGATGTGATTCTGTGGCTGGTTGAGCCGAGTACGTTTATTGGTGCCGGTGAGCAGCATATTGCCGAGCAGTTGCGCAGCGTAAAGACGCCGGTATTTTTGGTCATTAATAAGATCGATACCGTTGAGAAAGCGGAAATTCTTAAATTCATTGCGGCATACAAAGATATTGTGGATTTTGCGGAAATTATTCCGGTATCCGCGCTCAAAGGAGAAAATACGGATGATCTGTTGCAGGCAATGATGAAATATCTGCCCACAGGGCCGCAATATTATGATGAGGACACGATTACGGATCAGCCGGAGCGACAGATTGTTGCGGAAATGATCCGAGAGAAAGCACTGCGCAATTTGAGCGATGAGATTCCACATGGCATTGCCGTCGCAATAGATCGGATGCACGAGCGTCCGAATGGCAGTATTATTGATATCGATGCGACGATCGTATGCGAGCGCAATTCACATAAGGGAATCATTATTGGTAAACAGGGTGCCATGCTTAAAAAGATTGGATCACAGGCGCGTGCCGATATGGAAGCTTTGCTGGACTGCAAAGTGAACCTAAAATTGTGGGTTAAAGTCAAAAAAGATTGGCGAGACAGTGATTTCCTGATTAAAAATTTTGGCTATCGAAAGACAGATTACGAAGATCTTTAGGCAGAAAGTTCGATCGATGTAAGAGTGATTACGAGATTTTTTTCGACTTATTAGCAAGTCGAAATCTCTTGGGACGGCAATAGTTTCCAGAATAGAGAGCCCATGAAATCACCATGCTAATAGAAAGACTTAAGAAAGGCATGGTGAGAAGATGAAGTACCAAGATCAATGGGAGCAATTTGAAGAAACAGGAAAAGTAGCAGATTATTTGGCATATTGCAGACAAGCAGGACAGATGAGTGCCGGAAATATAATGGATGGCAGTGCATTAGGGATGGCAGTGGCCGAAAATGTCATGTGGAGTGGCAGTGTGAGAAACGCCGGTGAAGGAGACTGGGATCGTGGCGACAATGGGACACCACAGGAGGTAGCAAAACATGCGGGAGACGATAACGGTGACGGGGATGATCTTACAGACATCACCGCTGAAAGAGTACGATAGGCGGGTAGAGATACTCACCAGAGAACGAGGAAGAATATCGGCATTTGCACAGGGCGCGAGAAGACCAAACAGCGCCCTGTCTGCCTGTACGATTCTTTTTACCTTTGGTACCTTTACGCTCTATCCCGGCAGAGATTCTTACCGCCTGCAGAGTGGCTCCATTCAGACGCAGTTTGGAGAATTGGCACAGGATTACGATGCATTATGTTATTGTTCCTATTTTGGAGAAATGGCGCGATATTTCACCAGAGAAGGTGTGGAAGCTTCTAGGGAGCTTATGTTATTATACGTTACACTGCGCGCTGTCATGCATGGCAAAATGACACTTCCACTCGTTCGCGTTATCTACGAGCTGCGTCTTATGATGATCGAGGGCGAGATGGTGGAATTATTTCAATGTCTGCATTGCGGCACGAAAGAAGTCAACACCGTTTATTTGCAAGCGGGGGGATTGCTTTGTCCGGCATGCGCTGCCAAGGATAAGACGACAAAAGATGCCTATCCGATACAGTTAAGCTCCGATGCACTCTATACTCTGCAATACATATTGACCAGTGAATGGAGCAAACTTTATGCGTTCGGTGTGTCCGAGGAGGTTTTGCGCGAACTCACACATTTTATGAAACGTTATCTTGGCAGATATCTGCCACATCAATTCAAATCAGAAGCATTTCTTAAACAAATCTTAAGGAAATAGCACATTGAATCTTAAAAAACATTTTCCTATACTATTCTTAGGCACTGCTACCTGTGTACAATGCGAATACCGTATAGGAGGGATAGGTGTATGAAAAAGAAAATGATCTGTCGTTATTTGGGAGACAAAAAGGCCTCTGCAGATATCTACAGAGCCGAAGAATCGGCGGATAAGAGGACTAAGCCGTAGTCTGCCAGCCAGCAGAAAATGATGGAAATAAAACTGGAAATATGGCATGATGCAGGAAGTTGAAGCTCTTAAAACTATTCAAGAGTTCGTCTGCTCATATTTTTTCGAAGAACAATTTACACTATCTTATGCCAATAAATATCTTGTGCTTACAAGTTGTATATGTTATAATAAAACTAGTTGTTTGAAATTGTACTTTCAAAAGAATGTTTGAACAAGATTTCATATTATTTTTTAATAACATAAAACAGTGTTGGCTTATTGATAATAATGTTTGGGCGTAAGAACAGATCTTTTGGATTATGCGAAAAATGGGCAGCATACTGATTCCTAAATGTTTTATTATGGATAAGTTATATTCTGTAAAACAAGTTAAGAATAGCTATAAAATATAACTAAATAATTCATTAAATATATAAGCGTAGTTGGTTAAGAAGTGATATAGATGCTTATGTTAATAGTTAATATATTCAATGATATTTAAAAAGTAAGATGGAATTATTAATGCTATAATGTGACAAATACATAAAGGAGCTTCCTGTATAATAAAAAATGTGGATGTTGAAAATTGAAAATACCTCAGAGTACAATAAGACTACTGACTTGGCGGTTAGTAAAAATCTTATTGAACAGAGAGGTATCTACAATGAAGTCTAACACACAGAATGCAAAAATTGAAGCTATTACAGAAAAAACTTTAGTACTCGGAATTGATGTCGGAAGCGAAACGCACTATGCTAGAGCTTTTGATCACAGAGGAATCGAGTATTCGAAGAAACCATTTAAGTTTAGTAACACAGAGGCCGGATTTGTGATATTTAAGGAATGGATCCTGGACCTCAAAGAAAAACATGAGAAGGATAAGGTGGTTCCGGGCATGGAACCAACCGGTCACTACTGGTTTAATCTGGGAAAATTTCTTCAGGATAATGAGATGAAACCGGTTCTTGTGAATCCCCATCATGTCAAGAAATCGAAAGAACTCGACGACAATAATCCAACTAAAAATGATCGTAAGGATCCAAAAGTCATTGCAGGGTTAGTTAGAGAGGGACGCTACATGATCCCGTACCTGCCGGATGGTGTTTATGCTGATCTCAGAACAGCATCAAATATAAGATTCCAGTTACAGGCGGAACTTACAAGAATTCAAAACAGGATCAGTCGTTGGTTCAATATATATTTTCCTGAATATAAGACGGTATACGGAAAGCCGGATGCCAAAAGCGGAATGCTGATCCTTAAGCAGGCGCCACTCCCGGAAGATATCCTGACGTTGGGTATTGATGGAGTGAACCAGATCTGGCGGGATGCAAAGATGAGGGCAGTTGGAAAGGCGAGGGCGAAGACCCTGATCGAAGCTGCAGAGCACAGCGTTGGAAGCAAAGAAGGAGCAATATCTGCAAGAATGGAGATCCGAATGCTTCTGGAAGATTATGAATCCAGAAATATACGTCTTCAGGAAATTATGACTCTGATCGAAGAGTTGGTAAATCAGATCCCGATGGCTGAAAAGTTGTTGGAGATCAAAGGAGTGGGAATCAAGACGGTGTCAGGATTCCTTGCAGAGGTAGGTGATATCAGCCGCTTCAACAATCCAAAGGAACTGCAGAAGCTCGCAGGACTGGCGTTGGTTGAGAATAGTTCTGGAAAGCACAAGGGAAGGACAACAATAAGCAGACGAGGTCGAAAGAGGCTCAGATATCTGCTCTTTGAGGTTGCAATGTCGCTTGTGGCGAAGAACCCGGAGTTCAGGGAACTCCATACTTATTACACAACCAGAAGACTGAATCCATTGAAGAAAATGCAGTCACTTATGGCGGTTGCAGCCAAGCTGATACGTGTCTTTTATGTCATGCTGACCAAAGGAGTGGATTATGATCCGAAAAAGATGGTGGGTGACATCAAGAGACCAGCAGTTTATCTACAGGCTGCATAAGAAAGACAAGTAACTATAGTGGAGGCTGTCGTGTGGGCAGTCACTGAATCAAATAGAATGTAACAGATAACGTCCACTGGTCACAGTGCTGTAACAGGAAGCGAGTCAGTAATCATAAAAACAAAGAATGAGCCAGTAGTCGGCAGGAATATTATCCATGGGGCATGACCCCGCAAAGGAGCATAGCTGACACCCTGGTTATGGGCAGGCAGGACGAAGGAAGTTAGGA
>ERZ859980.427-NODE-427-length-27513-cov-1.842487_pt1 | contig 27513 bp, 13 predicted proteins | sample MGYA00509984_ERZ859980 | MGnify/ENA primary metagenome ERZ859980 (study PRJEB30046, sample SAMN00715173) | human gut metagenome | study: EMG produced TPA metagenomics assembly of the A metagenome-wide association study of gut microbiota in type 2... | reverse complement strand
TTTAGCAAATGGAACAAGTACAACAGCAACATACAATCACCCAAAAAATACAGTTGGTGTAAGCAGAAATGATATTGTAGTATATACTTTAAGAATTTACAATGAAGGTACTAGAGATGCAATAGCGACTTTAGTAAAGGATAACATTCCAGCAGGATTACAATTTATACCAAGTGATGATTTAAATAAGAAATATAATTGGAAAATGTTAGATGAAAATAATAATGAAACAACAAAAGTTTCAGAAGCAAAATATGTAGTAACGGATTATTTATCAAATAGTGTTATAAAAGCATATGATTCAACTACAATGGATACATTGGATTTTAAAGATGTTGAAGTAGCATTTAAAGTTATAGCTGAAGAATCAACAAAAAATGAAATAACAAATTATGCACAAATTTCTAAAGAAACAGATTCTAATGGAAACACTATAAAAGATAGAGATTCAACACCAGATGAATGGATAGATGGTGAAGATGATCAAGATATTGAAAAAGTAAAATTAACTTACGCAGATTTAGCTTTAAGAAAATTCATTACAGAATTAAATTCATCAGAGGTAAATCCCAATAGAGCACCACAAGTTGATGTAACAAACTTAGTAAATGGAACAAGCACAACAGCAACATATAATCACCCAAAAGATCCAGTTGAAGTTAGAGAAAATGATATAGTAACATATACATTACGTATCTATAATGAAGGAACAAAAAATGTATATGCTTCATTAGTAGAAGATGATATTCCAGAAAGACTTGAATTTATTATAGATAATGAAATAAATAAACAATATAAATGGAAAATATTAGATGAAAATAGAAATGAAGTAGCAGATATATCAAAAGCAAAATATATTGTAACAGATTGTTTAGCTAATGATTTAATAAAAGCATTTGACCACAAACAATGAGCACATTAGATTATAGAGATGTAAAAGTATCATTTAAAGTAAAAGCTCCAACAGAAAAAGATGGGCAAATTATAAATTATGCACAAATTACTAAGGAAACAGATGACAGTGGAAAAGATGTAAAAGATAGAGATTCAACACCAGGAAAATGGGTTGATGGTGAAGATGACCAAGATACTGAAATAATTAAATTAAAATATTTTGATTTAGCACTACAAAAATGGGTAAGCAAAGCAATAGTAATAGAAGATGGAAAAGAAAAAGTAACTAAAACAGGACATACAGCAGATATGAATCCAGAGCCTGTAGTAAAAGTTGACTTGAAAAAAAGCAAAGTTAAAAATGTAGTAGTTAAATTTGAATATCAAATAAGAGTTGAAAATCAAGGTCAAATTGCAGGATATGCAAAAGAAGTATCTGATTATATACCACAAGGTTTAAAATTTGTAAAAGATGATAACCAAAATTGGAGAGAAGTAGATGGAAAAATAGTAACAAATCAACTAGAAAATACATTACTACAACCAGGAGAAAGCACAACAATTTCTGTAATATTAACATGGATAAATGATTCAAATAATTTAGGATTAAAAACTAATATAGCAGAAATAAGTGAAGATGCAGATGATCATGGAAACTCAATTACGGATATAGATTCAACACCAAACAATCAAGTAGATGGTGAAGATGACCAAGACAATGCACCAGTAATATTAACTATAAAGACTGGTGAAACAACGATATACACAGGAGTAATAATTGCTTCAATTGCAATTATTGGACTAGGAGTATTTTGTATAAAGAAATATGTACTTAAGTAATATTTTGAATATTAATAAAATATAAAAAATCTAAAAAGAGAATTAAGTTGAATTATAACTTAATTCTCTTTTTTAGATTAGATCATTTATATGCATAAAAATTATGTAATATAAAAGCAGTTAATTATAAAGTAATTTTGTACGAAAACACAAGTAATATTTAATTTTATTATTGTTTTTTGCAATTAAAAAAAAAATGTAATTAAAATGTAATAAATTACGAAAAGAAGTAAATCCGTAGAAAAATGTATATAAAAGTTAAAAAATGTAGTTTTGACAATAAAAAGTATATGTTTATAATGTATATTAAAGTATTATAAATGAGAGGAGATTATAAAATGAATAAAAAGCAAAAGATTAATAGAATATTATTTATATTTGCCATAATATTGCTGTCTATGTTTTTTCAAAAAATAACGAATGCGGAAACATTTCAACCAGTTGGAATTGGAACCAATAATAACAGAAATAATACAAAAGCTACTATTAAATTTGAAGGAAATGTTGGCCCAAGAAATATATGGCAATATACTATAGGAGGAAAGAAAAGTGCAACAAAAAACGTATACTGTGCAAATGCTGGAGCAAGGTTTTATGGAGCTAAAACTTATAAAGGATATGATATTTATAATGAATCATTAAAAAATACTTTTACATCTGCAAAAGACAATTATAATAAGATTTTATGGACCCTTGATAATATGTATATAGATAAAAAAGCAGATGGAAATAAAATGGATGATAATACAAGAGCAAATATGATAGAAAATCTGAAAAAAATAACAAATAACTCTGTTAACGCAGAGATTGATAGTATTAATTCAGATGGAAATAGGGACGAAATTTTTTATGAAATATCTCAAGCTATATTATGGAGATATACAAAAAATGAAGCTAAAGCTGAAAAGGCGTTAGTTTTCAACTATAATGGTAAAACAAATAACAATGCACTAAAAGTATATAATAAACTAGCAGAAATTGGTGATAAACAGGGGAGTTATAAAACATATAATCATGATTCAAATAAATTAAAGAAATATATTTCAAATTTATCTTTCGATAATAGTCAAGCAACAATAAATGGAAGAACAGCTGGACCATTTGTTTTAAAAAATTATGATGAAAAATATAATTTACCATCATCATGGGATGTTAAAGTAAACGGAGAGAAAAAGAAAAATAAAAGTGATTATAACATAAGAAGAGAAAATGATAAATTTTATGTTGATTTTAATGCAGACTTACCAGATGCATGTACAATAAATATAAATTTAAATATAAAATCAATAGTTACAACTGGTACATATTGGGTGCAAGATGCTGGTGGACAAGATTTAATTTCAATAGATAAAAGTGTTGCAAGTAAAAATATTCCTGCTAATTTAATAAAAAGTGCAGAATATTATCTTGATGTTGTAAAAAAAGACTATGAAACACAAAAAATAGTACCTGGTGCTAAATTTTCTATAAAATCTGAAGATGGTACTAAAACATACGTAGAAAAAGAAAATGGAGCAGATTGGGGAAATTTAAAAACAGAAAAATTTAAGGAATCTAAGGTGTTTATTATAACAGAAGAAAGTGCACCGGAAGGATACATTAATGTACTTGAAGGATTAAAAATAAAATTGACAGTTTCTGTAAATAATGGAACATTAAATTTTCAAAGAGCAATATATAGAGGAGATGAAAATGTAACTAATTACTATTATAATTATGTATGGATTGAACACCCTAAAGATAAAGATGGTTCAATTAAATTGGCAATATCAGTTAGCATCCTTCAGATATAGACTATAATTTAAAAATATGTAAAAGAAGCAAAACAACAAATGATTATTTATCAAATGCAAAATTTAATGTGTATACTGGGGATAAAACAACATTAAAAGGTGAACTTGTTACAGATGAATCGGGATATTCAAATACATTATCATATAGTACAGATAAATTAAATACGGACTTAGAGCCAATATATATAAAAGAAACACAGGCACCAGATGGATATAAACTAGATGATTCGGATGAGTTAATCGAAATTAAGTCACATATAGATTCAAATGGAAATATAAAATTAATTGATCCAATTAACACAGATGATATACAAATGGAAGTTACTACTATAGATAATATACCAACTATTGTATTAGTAAAATACGATAACCCTGATACCGTAAAATATAATATTAAAATTGTAAAAAAGGATGCAGATACAAACAAAGAAATTACAGATAAAGAATTTGATATTCGTGGATATATAACAAAAGATTGCCCTAATTTTGAAGATGTAGAAAGATATTCGTTTAAATTTACATTAGGGGGAAATTATATAGGTCAATACGAAGTACTAAAAACAGAGCAAGACTTAGAACCTATATGGGTATCTGAAATTTCAGCACCAGACGGTTATAAAAATAATTTAGTAACAACAGATGAAAATGGAAAAGGTAGAGTTTTTGCTAAAATTACACCTCACATAGATAAAGATGGAAAATTAAGTGTACTTGAATCAAGTCCAGATAGTGAATTATTATTCCTTGTTGATTCAGAGAAAGGTGAATTTTCAGGATATAAAAGAGATAGTAAATTATATAATTATATAGAAAATCCAGTAGTGGAAACTATAGATGGAGTTCAAACAATAGTGTTGGCAATTAAAGATGAGCCTATTGTTGGAAACTATAATATACAACTTGAAAAAATAAATAGCAGAAATGAAACAATTAAAGAAAAAGCAGCAAAGTTTACAGTAAATAATGAAGAAAAAACAACAAAAGATGGAATTTTAGATATTGCAACTAAAAAGGTAATTTCACAAGATAAACAAGAAGATTCTTATGAAATAGTAGAAACAGAGGCTCCAGAAGGATATGGAAAATATAATAAAAAAATAATTATTAAAGCAATTGGAAAAGAAACAGAAAGTGGTTTTGTATTAGACGAAGAGGCATCGTATATTGAAATAGATGGTGAGACGATAAAAAAAGGTGAAACATCAAAAGATGGTTTCGTAAGTTGGTATATAAATGATAATACAATAAAAATAAAACTTATGAATAAGTATTTTGATTTAGCACTACGCAAATGGGTAAAACAAGCGATTGTAAGCGAAAATGGAAAAACAGTAATAACAGAAACAGGACACAAAGCAGAAGATGACCCAGAAGAAGTAGTAAAAGTTGACTTAAGAAAGAGCAAAATAAATGATGTAACAGTTAAGTTTAATTATTCAATACGTATAACAAACCAAGGAGAAATAGCAGGAGAAGCAACAGAAATAAGAGATGATATACCACAAGGACTAAAATTTGTAGCAGAAGATAATCCAGATTGGAGAGTAGAAGATGGACAAATAGTAACAGATAAGCTAGCAGGAACAACATTACAACCAGGAGAAAGTGCAGAAGTAGAAATACTATTAACATGGGTAAATAGTAAAGACAACATGGGAGTATTGATAAATACAGCAGAAATAAATAAAGATCATAATGATTATGGAGCACCAGATATAGATTCAACACCAGGGAACAATGTACCAGGAGAAGATGATATTGATGACGCACCAGTAATGCTAACTGTAAAAACAGGAGAAGATATAGTAATGTATATAAGCATAGCTGTGGGAGCACTAGCAATAGTAACAGCAGGAGCAATTGTAGTAAAGAAAAAAGTATTGGAAAATAACTAGTAACATTAAAGTAAAAAACAAAAACACAAAAGTCATTCAATGAATGTCTTTTGTGTTTTTTTTGCAATTTTTTAATCTAATTCTGCAATTAAGAAGAAAATTTTTATAATAAAAAGTCGATAATTGCTACGGAATTATAATAAAAAACAAATTCGTGCATTTTGTAACAAAAATTGCACAAAAATGTAATGAAACCGTAATAAATATATCAAACATCAAAATCCCTAACAATTAGTTATATAAATACAAAAAAAAGTAATTTGACTTATATTGATAAATCCTTAAAATAAATATTAATGTTGAGATTGTGAAAGGAGAAGCAGAATGAAAATAAAATTAAAGAAAATATCGATTATTTCAATACTGACAATCATAATTGCTTTTATAATATTTGGAATATATAATATTAAAGTAAAGAATACTTCATTTGGCCTTTTTAAAAGGATTAATCTAGTAAAGACAATGAAAACAATTAGTATAAGTAACATTAACGGTTATTCAGGTGGAACAGAAGATGCAGGTGTGCATAAATTATCAATGAGTAATGTATCTAATGTTTTCTGCGGAGATCTCCATAAAACAATTCCACACGGTAGTTCTTGGCAAGCAGTATCATATGATAATTTGGAAGCAGTTATATCATCCAAAGCTAAAAATCCAGGACAACTGTATTGGTTACTTGATCATATGTATATAGAAACACCAGGAAATGGTACTGTTAATAAAGGAATTAAGGATCAAATATTAAAAAAATATGGTTATACAGAAGATGCTAATGCAAATGAAATGTATGTTATTAATCAGAATCTAATTTGGTTGGCAGTAAATAATGAGGAAAATGCATTTTCATCAAACGAGATTAAAAAGCATGCAAATTTAAAAAATATATATGCTGCTTATTATTCAGAAATGACAGATAATAGTAATTATAAGCCACATACAGCTAATGATGTAAGTATTGATAAAAGTTCAGCAAAATATGTTAAAAATGGAGTAATTGGACCATTTAAAATTAAAACAAATGGCGGATATTATAGAATAAATTCAACTGGAAAAATAGGGAGTGCACTTGCTAAAACTAAAATATATAAAGATGCAGGATGTTCAAGTCCAATAAATGAATATGATAATTATAAGGGAGATGTATATGTTCAAGTTGTAAACGCAGATAAAACTAAAGAACTAACAGCTGGAATAAATATAAGTTATGATTATTGTAGTGAGGCTTTTTTTTGGAACACATATTCTAAAGGAATTAGTAATACACAACCATTAATATCATTTGTTAGAACCAATGTACCTCTTGGCGAATCAGTAACTATTGATGCTCCTCAAAAAGGTGATTATCAATTAAAAATTGTTAAGAAATCAACTGATGATTCTGAGCCATTAGATAAATATAACAATGCAATATCTGGTGCAAATTTCAATGTATATCAGTATTTGAATTTAGAAAATAATATAAATCCAGATGGTAAGGCATATACAAAGGCAGAGGTAAGAACGCAAAATGGACCAACAGCTATAAAATTTAATGGAAGTGAGAAAATTCAAATAAATAATTTAAAGACTGATTATTATAAAGTATCTGAGGAATCAGCACCAATGGATATTTAAAAAATAGTGGAGTCTTATCATTAGAGGTAAGGAAAGAAATATCTTCTGATAACAAATATGTTATAAAAGACGTTGTGGTTAGAGCGGGTAATGCAAGTGCTACATTAAATCCAAGTACACAAAAAGCAGTACAATTTACTTTAGAGCCTCAGGCAAAGTACAGTAAACAATATATTAGTAGTAACTATGTATTGGGTGTTTATATGAATAGTAATAACGAAATTATAGTTACATACAAAAATGAAAAAATTGATGATGGTTCCTACAATTTGCAAATTATAAAGAAAAGCGAAAGTTCTAACTGGAATGAAGCATCAAATGATACAAGTGAAGCTGTATCTAATGCAACATATGCAATAAAACAATATTTAAATATTAACGATTTTGATAGTCCAGGGGAACTAGAAACATATCTTAAAGCTTTTACGTCTAATGATGAAGAAATAACAACAACGAATACTTGGAAAGAGGTATATCAGAATTGGATAAAAATGGACAAGTTTAGCGTTGGATTGGTAGATATATATGCTATAAATGAAAGTAAAGCACCAACAGGATATGAAAAAAATAATAATACTATATATTTAAAAGTTAAGAAGAAGATAAATAATGGTTATTATTGTATAGATTATGTAGCATTTCTTAATACAGCAACTGGAGAAGAATTATCAGCAGATGGAATATATTTAAAAAGTAAAGAAATTGATGGTATGACATATCTAATTCATGAAGGCTGGAATATAAAAGTTGCGTACAATCTGGTTCCGAAAATGCATGTATTTTTATTACGGAAACTAATCCACCAATTAATTCATACAATATTAAATTAGTAAAAAAATCAACAAATGATTCATTTAGTGGTAATACTACATTGGGTGGAGCTGAGTTCCAGGTAAAACAATATAAAAATAATGCAGAAACAAAAATTGATCCAAGCAGAAGTGATTCACAATGTAACCATATTACAAATCCAGCATCAGATAGCATTGTTAAGTTTATTAAAAATGATTACAATGATGGAAACGGAAATGTACTAATGTATAAAAATGAGGCTGGAAAAATTGATAAATATTTGATAAGAGAGACTAAATCGCCTCAATATTATAATAAATCGAAGTTCTTTAGTGAAAATGAAAATAACTATATTCTTATTGAAGCTGTAAAGGCAGAAAGTGGAAATAAAGTTATTATTGACCATATTAATGTATATGCATATAGATACACTCAAAGTGGTTATGTTAAAGAAAAAATTACTAACTTTGAAAATGCAATAGGAAAAGGTAGTTCAGCACAGTCTGAAGGAGACTATAATATATATGTTGGACTAAATAGTGCAGGAACAGAAATAATAGTTTATGAAAAAAATAGTCCTGTGCCAGGTAATTATGATTTAAATATAGGAAAAAAATCTACAGAAAATTATAAAAATAATAATGACTCAGATTATTTAAGTGGAGTTCAATATTCGGTTAACTTATATGCAAATAAAACAGGAGATATTATTGAAAAAGCTAAAAGCAATAATGTAAAAATAGATTCATATTTAGAAAATTACTATAAGAATAATAAAAAGGATTATACAATTGATATAAAAACAGCTGGAAAAGCAGTTTCTGCAACAAATGGAGAAAAAATAAATAAAAGCCCATCTTTATTATTTGATTATTTCGTTATAAAAGAAACAAATACACCACCAAACTTTTCTAAAGATCCAAATACATATATAGTATTTGTTGAAAGAAATATAGTTGGTACTGATGGAAATAAACAAATAAAGATCAAAAATGTAAAAATATACAATACAGATGGAACTTTAATAACAACTACAGATGGAACATATAATGGACAAACGACGAAAGATTCTGCAACTTTTAGAGTTTATTATAATGCAGATACTATTACATTTGTTCATGCCGACTCTCCAATTATTGACGGAACATATTCTTTGGATATTTTAAAAAGGTCAATGGAAGATAATTCAAATGATTTATCAAAGATAATGAGTGGTGTAGGTTTTAATGTAAAACAATACAAAAATCAATCTACTTCAGCTGTAAATGGTTATTCAAGTGGTAAAAGTAATGTTGTTATTGAAGCTAATAAAAAAACAGATATTTATTTTGGAGATACTAATAAAGTAAAAATTGATGATGTTTTGAAATATGATGAGTACACATTTTCAGAAACATCAGCACCTACTGGGTACGAAAAATCCAAATTGAATTTAAAACTTAGAGTTTATAAAAAGAGAGACGGATTTAATTATAAAATTAGTAGAGTAGCAGTTGTAACAGCTACTGGAAGCGAGGTTTCTACAAGTAATGGTATAATAACAATTAGTGAAGATAACAAACAAGTTTCTAATAATGTTACTGAATATGCAGCAAAAATAACAGTCTCTGATAGTTCAATTGGAATATGTTGGAAAGATTATAGAGTTGGACAATATCAATTAAGAGCTAAGAAAGTTGATCAATATGGAAATGCTATGTCTGGTGCACAGTTTAAGTTAACTAAAGGAACAGATACTACAACTAATTTATTTGGTAATAGTGGAATTGTATATTCTAATGGCTCAAATATGGGTTATACTACAATATATACTCAATCTATAACAAAAGAAAATATAAATGTTACTGATGAATATACCTTAACAGAAACAACTGCACCATCTGGGTATTCAAAATTAAGAGATGCCATAAAAATTAAAGTATTTAAAAATTCAAATACATATAAACTTGAAAAAATTGCTGTATATGTAAATGGCAATAATACTACAGGAACTGAATGTGCAATAAACTCTAGTACGACTATAAATAATGTAGTTTTAAGTAATGGTCTTTATGTTAAAGTTAATGTATCAGTGAATTCATATGGATTAATAACATTGAGTGTAGAAAATATTGAAATTAACGGTTTGTATTCTTTACGAATATATAAAACTGTAAATAAAAAACCTACAGCAGGTATTACGTTTAATGTTACAGGTAATACATCAATGAATTCTAACAACATACCATCAACATCATCAGGATATACTAGAACACTTTCTACAGCAATTACAAAAAATAATTTAAATGATGAAGATAGCATTATAATTACTGAAAATACTCCTTCAGATACAAGTATATTAAAATTGAAGAATCCAATAAATTTGAAGATTAAAAAAGGAACAAATACTAAGGGAGATGCATATATTCCTAAACAAATAACAGCTTGGGAAAATGGTAAAACTCCTCCTGGATATACAACAATAAATGAAAATGGAACTACAACATTAACAGTATCTAAAGTTTTATTATCTGATGGAAAAACAACAACTGATGTTGTAATAAGTATTGAAAAAAATAGTTCGAATTCTAATGAATTTGTAATAACTATTAAAGTTGAAAATCCTACAATACCACCTAAAAATTATAAATTACAAATTAAAAAGATAAATTCAACAAATAATTCTGCTATTTTGGATAGAAAGTTTAAAGTATACAAAATTAATTCAGATGGAACAAGAACAGATTTAACTTCATCTGGACCAATTACTTCAAATGGAAGTGGTGGTATAGCTACAATTGATAAGTCATTTAAACTAGAAAATAATACTACTGACCAATACGCTATACAAGAATATTATGATAATAATTATAATAATGAATATTTGAAGATTACAAATTATGAATGGATTTTAAAAATTAATAAAACAGGAAATTCTCTTGGTACATATAAATTGGGCACACCAACAATATCACATCAACTTATATCTGGTAAAACTGCAAATTCTGAACAAGAAGAAATTGCTAAAAAGGCAACTGTATCTAAAACTGGAACTGATACAGCAACAGTTACTATAACAATACCAAATACTAAAACAACAAACTTCTCTTTTGTTGTTAATAAAGTTGATGTAGATGGTAATAAAGTAGATGGAAGTAATTTTACAATAACAAGATTTGTAAGAGATGAAAATCATGGAACTGAAAGTATAAGTGGTAATCCAAATGGACAAAAAATTACTACAAATAATACACTTCCAGGAGAAACCTACAAATTTACAGTAACTGAAAATTCTGCACCTACAGGATATAAAAAAATATTTACAAGTGACCCAGCGTCGGGTATGGGATATTTAGGTATTTCTGTAAATGTATTATCAAATGGTAATATTGAAGTTGGAGAGATAAATTGGCATAATGAAGATGCGGCCATAATAGAGAAATATTTAAAGAAGACTGGTAAAAGCTCTGTAGTGGAAGTTGTAAATGATGGGAATGAGCATAAAGTTGTAATAAATATACCAAATGAAGAAGATACAGTTCCATTTTCCGTTTCACTTAATAAGCATGCATATGGAAGTTTTAGTAAAAAATTAGGTGGAATTACATTTGGTGTAAGAAAAGCTGTATCAAATTCAGATGTGAAAGAGATATCTTCTGCAATTAGACTATTAAATAATTATGGTGAGAATTTACAAGGATTTGTAACAACAGAAACAGCTGATTCATTAATTAATAAAATAGATGAGGCTAATATTAATACAAGTTATTTATATAAAATTACAGAAACGCCAGATAGTAAGTATAATTGTACGATTGTAAGTGCTATTGTAAAAATATATGTAGATTCAAATAAAAAAGTTAATATAAGCATACTTGCAGTAAAATTAAATGGCTCAGATGGATGGTTAGCGTATAATCCAACTACTCATGGTACGAAATTATCTATAACTGGAAATGGTGGAAATTCATTTACAATAAGATGGGCTAATGAATATAAATACTCATTAAAGCTTATAAAGAAATCTTTAAATAACTTGCCAAAAGATACTAAGGGAAATATAGATTGGTCAAATGTAACTACTACAGGTGATATTTCTGCAAGATTTTTAGTTAAACAAACAAAACCAACTGAAAAAACACTAGTAAATAGTGAGACATTTAGAGAGAGAGCAATAAACATTGATGATGTAAAAATTGCTGAAAAATATGAGTATGAAATTGTGGAAGAAGCTACATCTACAGGTTATTCAAATATTTTTAAAGGTAGAACAATAAAGCTTGAAGTTGAAATGGATAGCGAACAAAATATTAGTACTACATTGAAAGTAGATGGTACAGACCAAGCATATTTACTTAAATATATAAAAGTAGAAATTAAAGATGGAACTATATATATTTATATTGTAAACCCAATAGATGCATATAATGTTCAAGTAGTAAAAACAACATCTGGTGGAGAAGGTATTGAAGGAGTAACATTTAATGTATTTGGAAGAGATTCATCATCTGCTACATTTCTTCGTCAAACGCAAATAACAACTGATAAATCTGGTACAGCATTTGTTACAAACGGAATTGAGATTGGAAAAAATTATACTATATACTTTAATGAACAAGCTGTTCCAGAAGGAGTTACAATGTTAAAAAATACAACGATACAGCTAGAAATAAATGCTACAAATGCACCATTAACAATAAATAATGTTTCTGTAGAAGCTGTTATGACAGGGGGAGAGGGAACAAACACAATTAAGGGTCTTTCTGTTAATGTAATAGACAAAACAATAATTGTAACAATACCAAATGAAGTAAATTATTCAGCATTTTCTTTAGAAAAGAAAGATATAGAAAATAATCACATTGGTTATGATAAAGATAATGATGGAAATATAATAAGTGGTGTTAATCTTGATATTAGTTTATCTGGACCTGGAGTAACAAATTCAACTGTATATTCAGGCTATATGTCTGGTACTTGTTCAGATATAGGAGGAGATGTAAACAACAAGAGAAAACTTATAGGAAACTCAGAATATGTTTATACAATTACAGAGCGTAACACAAAGAATGGATTTAAAAATATATATAGGAGATGGGCAATTAAACTACATATAAAAACAGATCCTAGTGGTATTATAAAACCTATTAATGCAACTATGCTAGACCAAAGTAATGGAAATTCATATTATGAAATAGTTAAAAATGGTAGTGTAACGCCACCGTATGAATTAGATTTTGTTAAAAATTATGTTAAATTTGGATTGGATACAACTGATTCTAAAAATCAAAAAATAACTGTACAATTGATAAATCCTCCAGAATATTATATAGAGTTAAATAAAAAGGATTCAAATGGTAAAACTGGAGTTGTAGCTGTAATTAATGCATATAACAGAGCTGTAGATGCAACTAAGCCAATCTGTCAATTACAAAATGAAACAACAGGCAGTGGAATTCCAGTAATTATAAAAAGTAGTGGCCAGATAGATACTTGGGAAATTGTAGAAGAAGCAGCTGCAGATCCATATATAAATATATTTAAAGATAAAAAGATATATGTTAAGACAAAATATGAAAATTCAAAATTATCTGTTTTAAGCTATAATGTAGATGGAGACGAAAACTCTGAATTAAAGAAGTATATTGAAGTAACTACTGAAAAAGATGATATGTGGAAATTAATTGTAACAATTAAGGATCCAATGAAAATGAAGGTAAGATTAAACAAAGTTGGTAGTGATGGAAAGCCATTATCTGGAGCGCAATTGTCAATAGAAGATGAAAAAACTAAACAAAAACAAGTTATTTATGCTGGTTCAAGCTCTACAGAATATATGGAAAGAGAAATTGGAATAGGAGATATAATAACATATAGCATAAATGAATATCAAACAGCACCAGGACATGTTAATGTATTAGGAAATAAAACATTAAAGTTAATATTCAAAGTAAATGATAAAGACAATATAAACTGTATACAAAAGATGGTAATAGATAGCAATGATAACCAGGTAACTGGCAGTGAATTAAGTAATATTTTAAAATATGTTAAAATAAGTTCTGGTAAAGATGGTAGAACAAAAACAATAGATGTGAGTATAACTAACCCATTAGAATACAAGTTCAAATTGTTAAAAGTAGATTCTGCTGGAAATCCACTTAATGGAACACAAATTTCTGTAGAAAGTTCACTTTCGGGAATGCATTATATAGATGGAAAAACATCTTTGGAATTTATGGAAGACAAAGTAAAAGAAAATACTACTATAGAGTATACAATTTCAGAGCTATATACAAAAGGAGCTAATGGTAGTACAGATACTCCATATGTAAATATTTTAGGAAACTCTAAAATAAAATTAAAAGCACAACTTTCAAATTCAGGAAAACTAAGTATAATAAAATCTTGTGTATTAAAGGAGAATGAAAATGGACAACAAACAGAAGTACCACTTAGTGATTTTGGAGTAACTTTGAAACCAATTACTACAGATGAAAATGGAATTCAAAGTATAGAAATTGTTATAGGGAACTCAACTAGCTTTAATGTAGAAATTAATAAAGTTGTAGCTGGAGATGATAATACGCCAATATCTCACACAAAATTTACAATTATAAGTAGTGCAAGTGGAAGTCATACAGAGTATACTGGAGTTAATGGAACAATATCATTAAACGAAACTAATATAAAAGCTGGCGATTATACTATAAAGGTATATGAGGATAAAGTAGCAGTACCAAATTTATTAATGTACTAGAGGATAACTATGTTGAAATTAATGTTAGCATTTCTGCTGATGGTGATGTTAATTTTAAAGATAAAAATAAACCATATAAAATTTGTTCATCAAATGGAACAGAAATAACAGATATTAATCAATTATCTTTCTTTAAAAAATATATTTCAGTTGAGATTGATAAATCGTCTGGAATAAATAAAATAGCAGTAAAAATTGAAAACCCAATGACAATACAATTTAAAATTAAGAAGAAAGTTGCCTATTCAGACGATAGTGATGTCCTAGAGGGAGCTAAGTTTAGCATAACAAGCACTGCTTCAAATAAAACGAGTATATTAACTACGGACAAAGATGGATTTTGCAATATCGAGGAAAAATATATAGAACCAGGTGTATATAAATATGAAATTACAGAAATTGAATCTGCTAGCAAAATATATAATAATATATTAGATGGATATAAAATTATTGCATATATAAAACTTAATAGTGCAGGAGGTATTACATTTGTTGCAGATGAAAATGGTACACCACTTATTTCAGAACCATTAATGCAAAGATATTACGTTTATAAAGGTAATACTGCAATAGGTTCAACTGCCGAGGGACAAAAAATAAAGAATTTAATACAGTTAGGACAGCAAAATGGTGATATTCCTACAGCAATTTTAACTGTAGGAAATACAATCGAGTATAAAGTTGACCTTGTTAAATTAGATTCTGAAAGTAAAGCAATAAATAGAGTTAATTTCGAAGTTAAAAGAGATGGAAATACGATTTTTAACAAAATGGTTTCCGACGATCCAAATGATATCGAAATAACAGAAAGTAATATGACTCCAGGCACATATACATATAATATAACAGAAACAGATGTTAATAATTTACTTGGTGTATATGTAAATGTATTTAAAAATAAGGCAATAAGAGTTTATACAAAACTTAGTGCTGATGGTACATTAACTGTTGTTAACGATGATTCTGGTAATAAATTTGCAATATATTCAATTGACGGTAATGGAAATTATACATTGTTAGATAGGTCAGACGAAGCATATAAATACGTAAAAGATATTACTGTATATAAAAATGGCGATGGAGTTAGTGTATTAAAAGTTGAAGTAAAAGACCCAACAAAATATAAAGTTAAAATATTTAAATATAATGCTGAAAAGCTTTCAACAAAAGGAAGTAAATTTACAGTAATCCAACAAGATTCAACAGGGAAAATATCAACATTATTAAATAATGATTATTTAAGAGATGTGAAATTAATCCTGCTGAAGCTGGAAATTACATATACTATATTACAGAAAATTCTACACCTACAAATAATAATTCTAAACCAGGTGCACAATATGTTAATGTTTTAAAAGGAAAATATATGAAAGTATATGTTCACCTAGATGCAAATGGTAGATTAACTATTACAAACAGTAACTTTGTTGGTTCAGAAAAATATTATGAATTATACGAAGGTGATATAACTACAAGAAATGGCAAAAAATAAATAATGATTCATGTATATCAGTTAGTGTAGATTCTCGTGGTACAGCAAGTACAGAAAAGACTTTAGTAATAAATGTTGTAAACCCTGTTACTTATAATTTAGATATTGTAAAACAAGATACAACTGGAAAATCACTTGCTAACTCTAAGTTTAAAGTAAGAAGACAAGTTGTTTCAACAAATTCAAATGATAAAATATTTGATGATGCTGTTAATGATAAAGTAGAAGTAACTGAAAACAGAATGCTAGCTGGAAATTATATTTACTATATTAAAGAAACTAGTTCTCCAGCAACAAAATATTGCAATATTTTAGAAGATGGATACTTAAAGCTTTATGTTAAAGTTTATGGTAATGGAAAAGTAACTTTAACAAATAGTAAATTTGAAGATTCAACAAGTTATTATGAATGGAGAAAAGGTAATATTGATGACCCTAAAGATACAGATACTTTAGTTGCAACATCAGGACCAATGGGCAGATTTGTAAAAGTATATGTACAAGAATCAAATAGTATTTACACAATACGAGTAGAGGTTAAAAATCCACTTAAATTGGAATTTGGAATACATAAAGTTGTAGCAAATTCAGAGAATAATATACCAAATGTTAATTTAATATTACAAATTCAATAAGTGGTAATACAAAAACAGTAGTAACAGATAAAGATGGTTTAGCATCTGTTTCAGAAGAAGATGTGAGTGCTGGTATTTATAAATTTGAAATAACAGAAATTGAAACAGCAAGTGAAATATATAATAATTTATTAGAAGGATACAAAATAGTTGTATATTTAAAGATTACTGGAGATGGAACAATTACATATGTTTCTGATGAAAACGGAACAGAATTTGGTAGTACAGTAGCTGCTGATAAACATTTCCATGTATATAAGGACAATACTAATGTAGATGCAACCAAGGAAGGTAAAGCAATTATTAGCTTAGTTTCTTTAAAAACACAAGATGGAGCTATTCCAAAAACTGTTTTAAAGGTTGGAAATACCTTAAATTACAAAATGAATCTTACCAAAAAAGATACGGCAAATAATACTTTAACAGGTTCTATATTTGTTGTTAAAAGATTTGATAATGAGATATTTAATGGTGGGGTAACAGATGATACAGAAATAACTGAAAAAAATATGTTACCAGGTACTTACGATTATTATATAACAGAAAGTAGTATATCAAATAAGAATGGTACATATGTAAATGTATTTAAAGATAAAGCAATAAAATTATTCCTTTCACTTGATAATAAAGGCAATATAACAATAATAGAAAAAGGCGGCAAGAAGTTTGAAATATGTTCAGTAAGCAATGGAAAATATACAGTCCTAAATGATGATATTGCATATCAATTTGTAAAGAATATTGAAATTACTAAAGATTCAAATGGTGTAAACATTATTCAAGTTGAAGTTGAAAACCCTACAAATTATAACTTTAACGTAATTAAAAAGGATGCTGCTGAAAACAATGTAAAAGGTAGTAAATTTACAGCGTACAGAGAAGATTCAAATGGTAATATAAAACAAGTATTAAATAATGAAGAGCTAAAAATAATTAATGAAACTCCAATGCGTGCTGGAAATTACATATATTATATTACAGAAACAGCTACACCAGGAAAACAATATGTAAATGTATTAGAGGGAAAATATATGAAAGTATATGTTCACCTAGATGCAAATGGTAGATTATCTATTACAAATAGTAAATTCCAAGTTGCTGATAATTATTATGAAATTTATAAAGGTGATATTAGCAAACGTGATGGAACAAAAGTTGAAAACAGTGAATTTATAAGTGTAAATGTATCTGGTCCACAAAATAATGTTTATACATTAAATGTAGTTGTAACAAACCCTGTTAAAATAAATACAAATATTATTAAAAAAGACACTTCTAATAATGATTTAGCAAGCTCACACTTTAAAGTAAGAAGACAAGATGTTTCTACAAAAACATTTAGTGATAGATTTGAAGGAGAAGTTACATCAGGCATTGAAAAAACTGAATCACCAATGCGTGCTGGAAATTATATTTACTATGTAACAGAAAAATCATCACCTAATGCAAGATATACAAATATTCTTGAAAAAACATACTTAAAAATATATGTTAAAATTTCTGGTGATGGTAAAGTTGTAATAACAGACAGTAAGTTTAATGAATCAGCTGGATATTACGAATGGTATAATGGCGATATAAATAATCCTAAAGATTCAGATACTAAAATTGATAAATCAGATCCAAGAAATCAATATATTAAAGATATTAGCACATCTGTAGAAGATAGTATTTATACAGTAAATGTTACGGTTGTAAACCCTGTAAAAATTAGAGTTAATGTAAATAAAAAGATATTTGGAGATGACGAAGTAAATCTTCAAAATGTTGAAATAAAAGCAGAAACACCAGATGGATTTACAGGAGTTGTAACAAAAGTAACAGATAAAGATGGTAATATAAGCTTTATAGACCAATATGCTAATGCGGGCTTAAGAAGATACTTAGTAACAGAGGCAAAACCTGCTGGTGAAGAGTTCGTCAATGTGCTAGCGCATAAAGAGATTTTAGTTTATACAATTGTAAAAGCAGATGGTACATTCCAAATTGTTGATGAAGATGGAGTGCCAACTGAAAATAAATGGTATGCGTATAATAATACAGATTCTAACAATAAAGTAAAACTTAATGAAAACACAGATGTAATTAAAAACTTTGTAAAGGTTAGTCAATCTGTAGGAAAAGATGGAATTTCAGAGCTTAACTTTGCAATAAAAAATCCACAGAAATATAAATTACATTTAAGAAAAATAGATAAAGATAATAAGAAGGGAATGAATGGAGTAACATTTGACTTATCAGTATCAGATGGAAAAAATATTGTAAAATTAAGAAATGCTAACACATTAGAAAATATGAACACAGAAGGTTTAGTAACATCAACAGTTGATGGAGCTGATGGAGTAATTGAAATAAATGATATTTTAATTGAAAAATCTGGAACATATACATATACATTACATGAACATTCAACAGATGGTATATTTGATTGGCTATATAAAAACCATAAAGATGATATTATTTTAAGAATAAAAATTGTTGTTAGAGATGGTAAATATGTAATTGAAAACCTAGAAACTGTACAAGGTGGAGATTATGTAGGAGACTTATCAATTGGTACTGGAATAGGTTCAACTATTAAAAATGAAAGAATAAAAGGTAAATATGACTTAATTTTAAATAAAGTTGATAGCTATACAGAAAAAGCATTAGATGGAGCAGTATTTAATATACATGTTGAAAAAGATGGTAAGGAACATACTTTATACAAATCTACAGAAGATGTAGATTCAATGGAACAAATTTTACCTGTAGATAATGTAGTTGTTAAAGATGGTAAACTTGAAATTAAAGACATTAGAATTGAAGAAATTGGAAGAGATAGACTTGAAGAATATACAATTGTATTGACTGAGGTAACTGCACCAAAAGGATATATGTTGTTAGATGCCCCAATTAAATTAAAAGTAACAACAAATACAACTGGAAAATTTGATGATGAAAAATATATAGTTGAATCAGTTGAGTTAGTTGATGATGAAAATCACGGATTAGTTACATTTGATTATAATGAAAATAAGATTGTAGTAACTGCTAAAAATGAGTATTTCGATTTAGCATTAAGAAAATCTATTACATCTGTAGCATATCCAGATACTAATGAAGGTGAAATTACCGAGGAAGAAACAAAAGATAGAATTCCAGAAGTAATAACTGATGGAATAAATGAAGGACCTAATGGAGAAGATCCTACAGAAACAACAGCTGTATATAATCACAAGAAAAATCCAGTAAGAGCATATAAAGAGCAAGAAGTTATTTATACACTTAGAGTTTATAATGAAGGGGAAATTGATGGATATGCTGAAGAAATTACAGATCATTTACCAGAATGGTTAGAATTTGTTGATGACGACTTCAATAAAGAAAGAGGTTGGTCACTTGATGAAAATGACGAAACTGGTAGAACTGTAAGAACAAAGAATTTATCAAAAGCATATGCTGATGAAAATGGTGTTGACAATTTAATTAAAGCTAAAAATAAAGTAACTGGAGATTTAGATAGTAAAGAAATTCAAATTAAATGTAGAGTTTCTGAAAAGGCTAAGTTAAAAACTGTATTAACTAATATAGCAGAAATTAGTTTAAGCAAGGCTGATGATAGAACAAGTGAAACAGTGGATAGGGATTCAGTAACAAACAATGTTAAAATTCCAGAAACATCAGAAGAAATGTCTAAGTACAAAGACGACGAATTAAATAAAACATATGTACCTGGACAAGAAGATGATGATGATTTTGAAAAAGTTATTGTTGAAGCATTCGACTTATCACTAAGAAAATATATTACAGCTGTAAATGACGAACAAATGCTAAAAGATAATACAGATACTGAAGATAAAAAACAAAATACACAAGACAAAAATAATGAAAGTACAAAAGATGAAAATAGCGAAAACACAGAAGATAAAAATAAGGTAACTAATGATGAATCAACAAATAATGAAACTACAAAAAATGAAGGTCAAGAAAAAACAGATGATAGCCAGGAAGGAAATAATAATGATGAAGAGCAAAAAGATACTGTAGATGACAATTCAGCAGACTTAAAATATGCTCGTGAACCTTTAATTAATATTAAAGACTTAAGAGATAAACCTGATGATGTTACAACAGCAACTTATACTCATACAAAAGAGCCTGTAGAAGTATCTGTAGATGATATTGTTACTTATACAATTTCTGTTTACAATGAAGGAACTGTATCTGGATATGCATCTTTAATAAAAGATGATATACCAGAAGGTCTTGAATATGTAAAGGATAGTGAAATAAACAAAAAATTTAATTGGAAATTATTAGATGAAAATAATAAAGAAACAGATGATGTTAAAAAAGCTAAATATATTGTAAGTGATTATTTATCTAAAGAAAATGGCGATGACAATATACTTAATGCTTTTAATGGAGAAAAATTAGATACAAAATATGTACAAGTAGACTTTAAAGTTATTTGTAAACAAGATTGGGCAAAAATAATTAAAAATGAGGCACAAATATCAGATGACCAAGATGACAGAGGTAAACCTGTAAGGGATAGAGATTCAACACCAAACGAATGGAAAGGTGAAGATGATGAAGACGTTGAGTACATTAGAGTAACTTATATGGATTTAGCATTACGTAAATTTATAACAGGAGTAAATAAACAAATAATTACAGACAGAATTCCTGAAGTAGATGCTACAGCACTAAAAAATAAAGAAAATACTACAGCAGATTACAAGCATACAAAAGAGCCAGTAATTGTTCACACAAATGATACAGTTATTTATACAATAAGAGTTTATATGAAGGAAGTAAAGATGGATATGCAACTCAAATTAAGGATGATATTCCAGAAGGATTAGAGTTTATACCATATAATGAAACTAATAAAATGTATGAATGGAAAATGCTTGATGCTGAAGGAAAAGAAACATTGGATGTTTCAAAGGTAAAATCTGTTGTTACAAATTATTGTTCAAAAGATAAAGAAACAGAAAAGAGACAAAACTTAATGTTAGCTTTTGAACGTCCTGATGGAACAACATTTGATACACCTGAATATAAAGATGTTAAAATTGCATTTAAAGTAGTAGAGCCAACAACATCTGATAGAATTTTAATCAATCATGCTCAAATAAGCGAGCAAACTGACAAAAAAGGAATTCACAGAGAAGACCGTGATTCAACACCAAATGAATGGAAAGGTGAAGATGACGAAGATATTGAAAAAGTTAGAGTCCTATATTTCGACTTAGCATTACGTAAATGGGTAACCAATACAATGGTAACAGAAAATGGAAAAACATTTGTAACAGAAACAGGACATCATGCAGAAGATGACCCTGAAGAAGTAGTAAAAGTAGACCTAAAGAAGAGCAAAATAAATTCAGTAGTAGTTAAATTTGAATATAAAGTTAGAATTACTAACGAAGGAGAAATTGCAGGATATGCTAAGGAAATAAAGGATAGAATACCGGATGGATTAGAATTTGAAGAAGCAGATAATCCAAATTGGAAAATGCTTGAAGATGGCACAGTTGTGACTGATGAACTAAAAGACAAACTATTACAACCAGGAGAAAGTGCAGAAGTAATAATTGTTCTAAAATGGATTAATTCACCAACAAACTTGGGTGTAAAAATAAATTTCGCAGAAATAAGTAAAGATCATAACGATTACGGAACACCAGATATAGACTCAACGCCAAACAATAATGTCCCTGGTGAAGATGACATAGATGATGCGCCAGTAATGTTAACAGTAAAAACAGGTTCACAAGACCTAAAATACATGCTAGCTATTCTAGTAGTATTAACAGCATTAGTAGGAAGTGTAAGCTTACTAAAAAAGAATTTACAAAAGAATAAGTACAACTAAAAACAAAAGAAAAAGTAAAAAAAGCAAAAGATAAAAAAATAAAAAACAAAAGATAAAATTTTATAAAATCCAAAGAAAAACTACGGAAAGTAAAGCTTATGGACAAAGGATAAAGAATTTTAAGTACAAAAAAAGTAAAAAGTGATGATTATTAATTAAAAGGTTTTATTCACAATAGTTATTAATAAAAAAGTTCAATTCAAAAAAGTAATTATTGGAAAAAAGATTTGATTCAAAAGATAAATATTAAATTTAAAGATAATTATTAATTAAAAAATTGTTATAAATTAGATGATTATTAATTAAAAAATTGTTATAAGTTAGATGATTATTAATTAAAAAAGTTATTAAAAAAAGATAATTATTAATTAAAAGTGGAGCATAGCAAAAGGCTATGCTCCATTAATTTTATCTACGGAAATTTAGCATATAATGCTAATTATTTTGGTAGGTATATTTAGTTTAAAAATAAATAAACAATATACAAATAGTTTAAAAACAACATTAAGCAAGGCAGATGTGCAAGCACAAAACTTAGAGCAAACCAAAAAAGAAAATGCAATGCCATCTACAAACACAGCTATAGATGAAAATGGAGAAAAGCTATATGATATACAAATTGAATTAAATAAATTAGGCACTGCTAAAAATAACATATGTGTCAATGGGGACGGTTCTCTTTGACAGCCATTTAATGTAATAAAATACAGCAAAAAAACAGAATATTCCAACACCAGGGATATCCTGTTTTTTAATTGTATTTATTACACCTATAAATTAATATGTTTCCAACAATCCAATTTTTTCTCATCAACAAATCTGGCCAAATTTTTAGTAGAAACTCCAGTAATATTTGCCAAATTATTTATTGAAATAGAATGAGTATTTTCATTCTCTGCAAAGTAACTATTCAAAGTTGAAATATCACTATTATCTTTTTTTGTGCAGACAGGACAAGTATCACCATTTGCAACAAAAAAACAACCACATCTTTTACATTTATTAAAGTTCATAATTAATCCCTCCTAAGAATCTATAAATTTGATATTATTTTACCATAACGAAATAATAATTCAAGACCTAAAATATGAAACTTAATAAAATAGTAAGAGGACATCAAAAAGTTCTGTTGCCACTTATATATAAGAAAAATGTGTCAAAAGGCTCCGTCCCCACTGACACCCACTGACACAATTGTCAAGGTTGTCAATCAGAACCGTCCCCATTGACACATTGACAACAAGATTCAAATTTAGGTCTTGTTTTTTTCAAAAAAAAGCTATATAATGTTGAACAAATTCGTAAAAGGAGATGATACCATGCAAGTTAGTCGTGAACAACTTTTGCACATAGCAATTTAGCACATCTTAAATTAAAAGATGAAGAGGTTGATACATATTTATTACATTTACAAGATATATTAAATTTCGCAGAAAAAGTAAATAATGCACCAACAGATGGTTTAGGAGAAACAATAGGTGCAAATGATAAATATAATGTATTCAGAAAAGATGAAATTGTAGAATTCGGTGATAGAGATGCATTGCTTCAAAATGCTCCTGCACAAGAAAGAGGAATGTTTAAAATACCAAAAGTTATACAATAATTAAAAATGACATTTCATAAGGTTCGAAAATCATCAAATTTATTAATGCAGATGAATTATGCGAAGGGAGGAAATTTAATGAATATTACAGAACTTACAGTACATGAACTTCAAGAAAAATTAGCTTCTAAAGAGCTAACAATAACAGAAATAACAAAAGCATATGCAGATAGAATTGCAGAAAAAGAGCCAGATGTACAAGCTTTTGTAACAACTTTAACAGATGAAGCAATAGAGCAATCTAAAGAAATAGAAAAAAAAGTAAAAAATGGGGAAATAGAATCAAATTTTGCCGGAATTCCTATTGGAATAAAAGATAACTTATGCACAAAGGGTATAAAAACAACTTGTAGCTCAAAAATGCTAGAAAACTTTGTTTCACCATATGATGCAACAGTTATCGAAAAATTAAATAATGAAGGTTTAATAAACCTAGGAAAATTAAATATGGATGAATTCGCAATGGGTGGTTCAACAGAAACATCAGCATTTAAGAAAACAAAAAATCCATGGAATTTAAATACAGTACCAGGTGGTTCATCAGGTGGTTCTGCAGCAGCTGTTGCAGCAGGTATGGTACCTTGGGCTCTTGGTAGTGATACAGGAGGATCTATTCGTCAACCATCAGCTTTTTGTGGTGTTGTAGGATTAAAACCTACATATGGTTTAGTTTCAAGATATGGTTTAGTAGCATTTGCTTCATCTTTAGACCAAATAGGACCAATCACAAAAGATGTTTATGATAGTGCAATGCTTTTAAATTTAATAGCAGGACATGACTCAAAAGATACGACATCAATAGAAAGACCAAAAGTAGATTATACTAAAGCATTAAAAAATGATGTTAAAGGTCTAAAAATTGGTGTTCCAAAAGAATTCTTTGGTGAAGGTATAAATGAAGAAGTTAAAGCAAAATTACAAGAGGCAATAGAAAAATATAAAGAGCTAGGAGCAGAAGTAGAGGAATTTTCATTAGATGTTGCAGAATATTCACTAGCAACATACTACATAATTGCCTGTGCAGAAGCAAGCTCTAACCTAGGTAGATTTGATGGTATCAGATATGGATACAGAACAGAAAACTTTGAAAAATTAAAAGATATATATGTAAATTCAAGAAGCGAAGGATTTGGTCCAGAAGTTAAAAGAAGAATTATTCTAGGAACATATGTATTAAGTTCAGGTTATTATGATGCTTATTACAAAAAAGCTCAACAAGTTCGTACATTAGTAACAAACGAATTTGAAAAAGCTTTCGAAAAATATGATGTTATATTAACTCCAACATCACCAACAGTAGCATTCGAATTAGGTTCAAAATCAAGCAATCCATTAGAAATGTATTTAGCAGATATCTGTACAGTATCTGTAAACATAGCAGGACTTCCAGGAATATCAATTCCATGTGGAGTAGACAGCAAAGGAATGCCAGTAGGAATGCAACTAATAGGAAACAAATTCACAGAAGAAACAATACTAAATGCAGCATACACCTACGAACAAGCAACAAACTTCAGAAAAAATTACAAACCAGAATTTAAAAAATAGATAAAAGAAAAAAAGGGAAAAGGGGACGGTTCTAATTTCCCCAAAATGGGAAATTGGGACAGTCTATAAAAAATTAGTTAAATAAACAACTAAAAATATAACCCTTTTTCTCACTTTGCGTGAAAGGAGCTAATTATATGTCAAGAAGTGATTATGAAATAGTAATAGGACTTGAAGTTCATGCAGAGCTTTCTACAAAAACAAAAATCTTTTGTAGTTGTCCTACAGAATTTGGTGGAGAGCCAAATACACATTGTTGTCCAATTTGTATGGCAATGCCTGGTACATTACCTGTATTGAACGAAAAAGTTGTTGAATACGCAGTAAAAGCAGGTTTAGCTACAAATTGCGAAATTTCAAGAAATAGTAAAAATGATAGAAAAAATTACTTTTATCCTGATCTTCCAAAAGCATATCAAATATCACAATTTGATAAACCTCTTTGTGAACACGGATATGTAGAAATTGAAGATGATGAAGGTAATCCTAAAAAAATACGTTTAACCCGTATTCATATTGAAGAAGATGCAGGAAAATTAAATCATAATGAGTTTGGTGGAGGTAGTTTAGTTGATTTAAACAGAGCTGGTGTACCATTAATTGAGTCTGTATCTGAACCAGATATTCGTTCAGCAGGAGAGGCTGAAAGATATTTAAGAAAACTTAAATCAATTTTTGAATATATTGAAGTATCTGACTGTAAAATGCAAGAAGGTTCACTTCGTGCAGATGTCAATGTTTCTGTAAGAAAAAAAGGTGCAACAGAATTTGGTACTCGTACAGAAATGAAAAATATGAACTCATTTAGATCAATAGTAAGAGCTATTGATTATGAAGCAAATAGACAAATTGATGTACTAGAAGAAGGTGGGGTAATTGAGCAAACAACTTTAAGATGGGACGATGTATCTGGAAGAACATTCCCAATGAGAAGTAAAGAAGATGCTCAAGATTATAGATATTTCCCAGATCCAGATTTAGTAGCAATTCGTTTATCTGAAGAATATATTCAAAATATAAAAGATAATTTACCAGAATTACCAGAAAGTAGAAAATCTAGATATATGTCTGAATATGGATTATCTGAAAAAGATGCAAACTTAATAACAGCTTCAAAATATTTATCTAATTTATTTGAAGGTGCAAAAGAAGTTTGTGGGAATCCAAAATTGTCAGCAAACTGGATTTTATCAGATATTTCAAGAATATTAAATGAAAAAGAAATGGAACCAGACCAAATACCATTTACAGCTGAAGAGCTTGGAAAAACTATTTTATTAATTGAAAAAGGAACAATAAGTTCAGCAATAGCTAAAAAGGTTGTAACAGAATTATTTGAAAATCCACAAGATCCAGAAGAAATAATAAAGAAAAATGGATGGATTCAAATTTCTGATGAAGGTGCTATAAAAGAAGTTGTAACACAAGTTTTAGAAGCAAATCCACAATCAATAGCAGATTTTAAAGCTGGAAAAGATAGAGCTTTAGGATTTTTAGTTGGACAGGCTATGAAACAAACAAAAGGAAAGGCAAATCCTAAAATGTTGAATGAAATGTTTTTAGCTGAATTGAATAAATAGTAAGAATATTAAAATTTTAAGATTCAACTTTTCCAAGCCCTTATTATTAAGATTTTCTTAGTAATGAGGGCTTGAATATTGGTTATGATATTTGCTAAATTCTGTTTTGAAAGGTAAAGATGTAAAATTTCAATTTTAAATTAATCTTTTTTTAAAAGAATCTACTACAATACCGCAAATTAAAATTCTACAGAAAATAGTAAACTTATTTGGAAG
>ERZ859980.425-NODE-425-length-27561-cov-2.750418_pt1 | contig 27561 bp, 19 predicted proteins | sample MGYA00509984_ERZ859980 | MGnify/ENA primary metagenome ERZ859980 (study PRJEB30046, sample SAMN00715173) | human gut metagenome | study: EMG produced TPA metagenomics assembly of the A metagenome-wide association study of gut microbiota in type 2... | reverse complement strand
CCCTTTCAAAAATGATGAATACCTTGCTTCCGGGACTTCGAGTTCTCTGTAAGGCATGTAAATCATTCATCAGAGGCAACAAAATTTAGAAATCACTGTGAAAACTAATTGCGGCAAGGCAATTACTATAGTTCACTGATGGCAGAAACCACTATGTTGTGGCTGCAAAATACTTCGTATTCTTTGACGTAATAAGCAATATGTGACGATATAGCAATTTTGGTTGTGTGAAGTTGAAGTAAGAAATAGAAAGAAGCGTAGAACGAACATGAATACTAAGACAAGCAAATATGAAATAGATATGTGTAATGGCTCAATATTGGATAAACTGGTTTCCTTTTCAATTCCGTTGATGCTGTCAGGAATTTTACAGTTATTATTTAATGCGGTAGATATTATCGTGGTTGGACAGTTTACGGGCAATGAAGCACTGGCGGCTGTTGGATCAACGACTGCGCTGATCAATGTATTTGTCAATCTTTTTATCGGAATTTCCTTGGGCGCAAGTGTATTAGCTGCAAGATTTTATGCGACCGGACAAGAGAAGGAAATGTCAGAAACCGTACATACATCCATTACGTTGGCTCTGATCAGCGGAATCGCAATGGGAATTATCGGAGTGATTGCTGCCAAAGGTGCGTTAGAACTGATGGACACTCCGGATAATGTATTAAACCTGTCCACACTTTATATGCGCATATATTTTATGGGAATGCCATTTTTTATGTTATACAATTACGGAGCGGCCATTTTAAGAGCGGTGGGTGATACCAAACGCCCTCTATTATTTTTGATTATTTCAGGTGCGACAAATGTGGTGTTAAATCTTCTTTTGGTGATTCAGTTTCATTTGGGTGTTGCCGGTGTTGCTATCGCAACGGTAATTTCTCAATGTATATCGTGCATTTTGGTATTACGCTGTCTATACCTTTCCGATGGAAGTTATCAGCTCCGCTTCAATAAATTAGGTATGAAAACGCGCTATGTAAAGCAAATATTCCAAATCGGTATTCCAGCCGGAATCCAAAGCACGATCATTAATTTTTCGAATGTTCTGCTTCAGTCCTCTGTCAACTCTTTTGGTTCTGTTGCAATGGCAGGCTACACTGCCGCCAATAATATTTTGGGATTTTTGTATGTATCTGTGAATTCCATTACACAGGCCTGCATGAGTTTTACAAGCCAAAATTATGGTGTACGTAAATTTAAGAGAATGGATAAAGTGTTATTAGAATGCTTAGGACTGACGGTAATTGTTGCTCTCGTTTTGGGTGGTGGATCCTATCTTTTCGGTGCGGAACTAATGCACATTTACACTAAGAGCACCAATGTCATAGAGTGCGGTATAGATATTATGTTATATACAACCGTCACATATTTCTTATGCGGTATCATGGATCTGCTGCCGGGGGCATTGCGAGGCATGGGGCATTCCACCGTGCCAATGATCCTTTCGGTGATTGGCACGGTAGGCACCAGAATTGTATGGATCTATGTCATTTTCCCATGCCATAGATCATTAGACTTTTTATTTATTTCCTACCCGGTGTCGTGGCTCCTAACCATTGTCATGCAGGTGATCTGTTTTTATTTCGTACGCAAAAAGGTGCACAATAGCTAGCTGCTCCACCCAGCTCCTGTTCAATCCTGAGAAGCCGGTTGTACTTTGCAACTCGCTCACTTCGGCTCGGTGCACCGGTTTTAATCTGTCCGCAATTCAAGGCAACTGCCAGATCTGCTATCGTCGTATCCTCTGTCTCTCCGGAGCGGTGGGACATAATACTCGTATAACCAAACTGTTTGGCAAGCTTGATCGCTTCCATCGTTTCCGATAAGGTTCCGATCTGATTGAGCTTAATTAGGATTGAATTACCACAGCCTTCTGCAATTCCCTTTGCAAGCCGTTTCGTATTAGTGACAAACAGATCGTCCCCCACCAACTGTACTCGATCGCCGAGTTCCTGTGTCAATTTCTCCCAGCCAAGCCAATCCTCTTCATCCAGTGGATCTTCAATAGAAATGATAGGATATCGTTCCACTAATGACTTCCAATGCGCGATCAACTCCTCGGAGGAATATCTCACCCCGGATTTTGGAAGCAGATACATCCCCTTTTGATCACTTTTCCATTCACTTGCCGCTACATCAATAGCAATCCGGAAGTCGTTTTCCGGTTCGTACCCTGCCTCTTTGATCGCATCGAGAATACATTCTATTGCCTCTTCATCACTCTGCAAATTTGGCGCAAATCCACCCTCGTCACCAACAGAGGTTGCCAAACCTTTTCGTTTTAATAAGGCAGCCAATGCATGAAACACTTCTGCGCTCCAACGCAGCGCCTCGCGGAATGAGTCCGCTCCCACCGGCATGATCATAAACTCCTGTACATCTACTGTATTGGCCGCATGCGCACCACCATTCAAAATGTTCATCATCGGCACAGGCAGTTTTGTACCGGATACGCCACCCACGAAACGGTAAAGTGGCATCTTTAACGATTGTGCGGCTGCTTTTGCCGTTGCAATAGAAACCGCCAAGATCGCATTCGCTCCAAGCACGGATTTGTCTGCTGTGCCATCTTTACGCAGCATTACTTGATCGACCGCATACGTATCAGACGCGTCCATCCCGCGCAAAATACCATTGATAACGTGATTAATATTATCAACCGCCTGCAGCACACCTTTCCCACCATACCGTGTATGATCTCCATCACGAAGTTCCAATGCCTCAAATTCTCCGGTAGATGCACCACTCGGCGCGGCCGCCCGTCCTATCGTTCCATCCTGCAGAGTCACTTCTGCCTCTACGGTTGGATTTCCTCTAGAATCCAAAATTTCTCTGCCTGTAACACGTTCAATCTGCAATTGTTTAAGCACACTGATCACCATACCTTTCTTACATTCTATTTTTGATCAGTGTTTCCATTATTTATCATTCTATACAGATTCTCATCAAAAAGCCGCCTTATAGATCTCCAGCAACTGCTCCTCGCTTAATGGAATATAATTGTTTTTCAAAAGTCGCAGCTGCGTATTTGCAACATCTTTCGCAAATACCGGAAGATCTTCTTCTTTTACACCAAAGTTCTTTAATGGCTCGCTCTGCAGCACATCATCCATCAGCGCATATAACTTGTCTAGTGCTTCCGTCTGGTCTACGCCCAAAGTCTCTGCGATAACCGCCTCGAGATCATTAATTCGCCCTGTCGGTTTGATCTCTTTATATTTTTTCATAACAGCGGCAAACATAAGCTGGTTCGACTGACCATGCGGAATATGATAGACCGAACCAAGTGGATATGCGCACGCATGCACTGCAGCACATCCGGCGTATCCAAACCCAAGGCCTGCCCAGTTGGATGCTTTCAAGAATTCTGCTGCATATTCTTTCCACGCATCTCCACCTCCTGCTGCAACTGCTTTCGACCAACAGAAAAGAATTGTCTTTAATGCTTCTGTCGAAAAAACTCTGGAAATGCTGCATCCGTTTGGACTAAGGAACGACTCTACGCTATGTACCATTGCATCGATCGAAGATGTTGCAAAAATCTTGTACGGAAGGGACGTAAGCAGATTTGTGATCAATACTGCTTTGTCCGGCAGCATCGCATTCGAGGCAAGTCCCATTTTTACGCCTTTGCTAACACGATTGATGACAGATATATTCGTAACTTCACTTCCGGTTCCGCAGGTTGTTGGAATGATAATAAGTGGATGTATTTGTTTCAAGGTGTCCACATTATCGTACAGATCATCTACGGTATCATCCGGACCGGCAACTGCGATCACTTTCGCAATATCAATTACTGTGCCACCGCCGACTGCAATGATCCGATCATATTTTTTGTCTCGAAGGGCATTGAGAATTGCGTCGACATCTCCATCGGTCGGTTCCCCCTTGCTGTATTTTTCACGAAATAATGTCTGTACCCCGGTGTTTAACTCTGCAATATAATCCTGATATGTATGCTCACCGCACAACACCAGATCATCCGATCCCAAATCGGCATCAGCCGCAAACTCAGCAAATGTGTCAAATTCCTCAATTTCTGTTTTTATCGAAAATCCTTTCATCGTAATCCTCCATTTCTATCTGCGCCTACATACAAAAGGTATTTTAGCACTGTCTGCGCCTCATACTGCAGCATCTACAATATCTTCCGCCGCTACATATTTCTGCTCGACAATATCAATGATCAGCTCCGCTGTCTTTTCCCAGCCAAGAAGACTGCTGTCGATCAATATATTTCTTGTGTGACGATCGCCACGTTTCTTGCCGGTAATGTAAGCATGACGAGCGTGCTGTGCCTTCTCAACCTCTTCCCACTTCGCAGTTGCTTTTCGTTCATTCATCCCCTCTTTCGCCATAACAGCAGCGACTTCTGCTTTTTCCGGCGCATAGATAAAGACATTTAAGACATCATCTCTATCCCGCAAAATATAATCACTGCTTCGACCAACGATAACGCAGGAAGATTTCTCCGCAAAATCATGAATTGCCTGAAACTGTGCATCAATGACTCGATTTGACAAGTTCGCATAGCGAACACCATAAGAAGTATCAAAGCCATAACGAACGCCGATCTTGGCATCTGCCTCCTCGACCAATCCTTTGGCAACACCAATCCTCTCAACGACCTTATCCACCAAGTCTCTATCATAGTACTCTATTCCAAAATGATCGGCAACCATTTTGGCGATTTCCGGACCGCCGCTTCCGTATTCACAGCCAACTGTTACAACAAAATGTTTGCCCGTATATTTCTTGGTCTGCTGTTCTGCTGTCTTATCTGCAGCATCTGCGGTACTCGTTTCACTTACAATAAAAATGTCACGGCCAAATTCGGCACCGTACTTGCTCTTAGAATAAAAGTAAAAGAACACACCAAGTGCAAGCCAAGCTCCTACAACAATCCATTCCTGCCATACAAGTGCGGCTGAAAAAGATGCCGGAATGATGTACAACAACGTCATAAAGGCTGCCATGGCAACTGCCATTACGCCAACAAATTTGCCCGCTTTTGCCTTGTACGGTCTATCCATGTCCGGCTTGGTCTTTCGCAAAATGCAGAACGAAATGGATACGAACATATACGCAATAACACAGCCAAACGATGCAGCATCGACAAGCCATACAAGAACACCTCTACCAAAGAATGGTGCAATACAGCAGGCAATTCCGCAAAGAATAATTGCTGCTTCCGGTGTTTTATTTTTGCCAAGTTTACCAAACATTTTTGGGATCATCAGCGACTCACCCATGGAATACAGTGCACGGCTTCCACCCATCAAGAATGAGTTCCAAGAAGTAATGATACCGCACAGACCACCAATAATGAGAACCTTGCCCATGAGTGGTGTATGAAATGCGGTCTCGATCGCTTTGGCAGAAACAAGCCCATTCTGTGAAGCCATCTCCTTTGCAATGGCACTGCTTGGCATGATATAGCACACAGCAAAAATGATAAGCAGATACCAGGCAACTGCCAAAAAGATGGACAATAACATGATCTTTCCAATCTTTTTGTATGGAACATTAATTTCTTCTGCCGCCTGCGGAATAACATCAAAGCCAATAAAAAGAAACGGTGTCATACATGCGACCTTGAATACACTTCCTAGTGTGTTACCGGTAGATGCCTGCCACATCTGACCGGTCACGTTTCCACTATCGCCATTGATTGCAGAGCCAACAACCAAGAGGATCCCGGCAATTGCAATGACCGCCGTAAGAATCGTCTGCAAAATAGCTGCTGTCTTGGCACCTTTAATATTGATCAATGTGATCAATATTGCAACACCTACACCTAACAAAATCGTTGTAAGATAAATGTCTTTGCCAGCGATGGTGTATAAATATACCTGATTAAATTTTGGAAATAAGTATGTAATTACGGTTGGGAGCGCTGTTGCCTCAAAGGCCGCTGTCGCAACATAGCCCAATATGATCATCCACGTACATACGAACGATCCTGTTGGTCCCATCGCACGATAACTAAATACATGCTCGCCACCACACTGCGGCATTGCTGAGGTCAATTCTGCATAAGTAAGTCCGACAAAAAATACCATCAGACCACCAATCAACATTGCGATGATCGATCCCATAAATCCCGATGTTGTGATCCAATCGCCTGAGTTAATGACCCAGCCCCAGCCTATCATGGCGCCGAAGGCGATAACGAGAATGTCCCACGATCCCATTACCTTATCAAATTTTGAATTCTGCTCCATAACGTTTCCTCCAATTATTTCTTAAGACGAATACGTTATCATTTTTTGTGATAACCTGTTCATCTGTAATGTGATTTACCTGTTCAAAAAAGATGTCAGCGCGCAGTTGTTGTGCGTTCCCTGACATCTTCGTCAAGTTTCGGTTATGTAACCGGCTTTATGCAATTGCTTCTTTAATAGCTTCCTCAAAGATCTCAAGACCTTTTTCCATCTGCTCATCTGTCATTGTAAGCGGTGCTAAGAAGCGGATTGTATTACTTGCAAATCCACAGCTTTCCAGCAGCAGACCTTTCTGCATTGCATTTCTGACAATGTCTGCAACCAGCTTTGTTGCCGGCTCTTTTGTCTCTCTATCGGTAACGAACTCGATGCCGATCATTGCGCCAAGACCTCTGACATCACCAATTACATCGTATTTATCTTTCAATGCATTGTATCTGTTCATAACTACATCACCAATATGTCTTGCCTTAGCTGCATAATCGTCTCTCTGCATAATATCCATGACTGCCAATGCAGAAGCACACGCAAGTGGGTTACCACAAAAAGTACCACCAATCGTGCCTGCCGGTGCTGCATCCATTACCTCCGCTCTCGCTGTGATTGCAGAAATCGGAAGTCCGCCGCCTAATGATTTGGCAGTAGCGATAATATCCGGTGCTGCACCAGCCTCCTTCCAATATTCAGAAGCATAATACTTACCGGTTCTGCAGTTACCGCACTGCACTTCATCTGCGATCAGTAAAATGCCATTCTCATCACAGATTTTACGAATTGCTTTGACCCAAGCGATCGGAGCCGGAATAAATCCGCCCTCACCCTGTAACGGCTCAACAAGCATACATGCAATTTCATTGGCAGGTGCGCCCTCATCAAAAATCTTATTCAGCTCATCAATATAATACTGAATTGCCTCTTCCTCAGTGTATCCTTTCGGCGCACGGTATAAATAAGGATATGGTGCACGGTAAATGCTTGATGGGAAAGGTCCCATGCCAACTGCATAGGTTTTCTTGGCAGTCAGTGCCATTGTAAGATTGGTTCTTCCGTGGAATGCACCGGTAAAACAGATCACGCCGTTTCTCTTTGTATATGCCTTGGCGATCTTGATCGCATTCTCGTCACACTCTGCACCAGAGTTGGCAAAATAGGTTTTCATCGTATCACCTTTACAAGGCATGATCTTATTTAATCTCTCGGCAAGTGCTACATATCCGTCATGCACATACACATTAAAAATTGTATGGAAATATTTATCTGCCTGTACTTTGACTGCATCGATTACTTCCTGATTTGAATAACCAATATTTAACACACCAACACCGCCGACCCAGTCGAGAATCTTGTTGCCATCCAAATCTTCAAACATAGCGCCTGCGCCCTGCTTGATGCAGATTGGATAAGTGTTTCCACAAAGCGCCTGTGGAATTGCTGCATTTCTACGATCAAGGAGTTCCTTGGACTTTGGTCCCGGTACCTGCTCTGTTACAATTTCCGGTAATGCCTTTGATAAATCTTTTGTTGTCATATGTTTGTCCTCCAATGCCATAAATTTGAAACACAGGCTTCCTCGCATCATCACTTGGATGCCTGTTCCGCAAACAAAAAGACGCCAAAAAAGTAAAATACTTTTTTGACGCCTTTGTCATTGCTTTATTTTTTATTCTGCAAACATTATAACAACTTTGGCATGCAATACAATGTACTTGCTGTACCAAATATTTTGTGCATGGTACACAATTGCCGCTCACTACCTCTGCATATTACGATAATTTCTTATCATAAAGGCGAGCTTAAGTAATAGACACGTGTCAATATCGTTGATCTGGCGGCCGAGGATCTCCTGAATCTTCCTCAGACGATAGTTCAAAGTGTTACGGTGGATATACATTGCTTCTGCCGTATCCTTCGCATTACAGTTATGGTTGATATACTTTTCAAGTGTCTCGCATAGATTACCCTGATTAACTTCATCTGCACGAAGCAGCTTTCCAATATTTTTTTCAACAAACTCATCCAAAAATCGACTGTCCGTAATCTTAGATATCATCGTGTAAATACCCTGATCTTTATAAAAAAAGACCGATTCTTCCCGTCCGGACATATTCGCAAGTTTAATCGCGGTAGCCGCTTCATTTCGGCTCACCCTAACATCTTCCAAATATCCTGTACTGTTTCCTACGCCGACAACCAGCCTGGTCGCACAGTCTTTCTCGGTAAGCTGCGTAATCTTTGCGAGAATTTTCTTTAACAGCTTATCACTCACATCATACGCCGGCACAAGCGCCAAGACCGTACCGGCCTGCAACTGCGTCAATATATTTTGAGACAGATAATGTGAAAACTCTGTACGAATGATCCCACGTATCGCTTGTCCGATTGCAAACGAATCGTCTTTATCCCGTTCCTTAAAAAAAGCAAATTCGATCACTCGAAATTCTCCGGACAGATCCACATTCAAATATCTTGCCTGCGCAAAAACATCTTCTTTGTTCAAATGCTCTGCGTCCAAAATAGAGGTGAATAATTGTTCCTCTGCATTTTTGTTATTTTCTTCCAGCACTAACCTCTTGCATATGATCTGACTCAGATCCACCAAAGGGAAACGCATTGGCAGCTCAAACAATGGTAATCGATGTTCGTCGCAATATTGTACCAATTCTTCCGAAATCTGTCCTTCGTTAATTCCCACTGCTGCAATATCATATTCCTGCATTTTTGCAATGAGTTCTTTCAATTTAAGGCTATCATCCGTAAGATCCCGATTGGTTAGCACGACAAATTCACTGCCATGAATATAGCTCTCCATACGATACTCACTCTTTACACATTGCAAACAATCCGCAAAGTATATCCAACGGATCGGATGCATCAGGCCTTCCTCACCCGCCCGTAAGTTTAATGTTTCCCTTAACTCCGGAATCTCCATCATATCTATACAGTTCATTATGCTGTCCCCTTTTTTGACCAAGTCAGCAAATAGCTGCTCGCTGTCCCTTGGCATCCAAGGCAGTAAACAGCTGCTTTTCTCTTATTTCACCTTACTCAGTGAACATCTGCACCCAGTAATAAGAATACATATCGTTTGGAACGATCACCAGACCAACACCGATCTTCTTAAACCTGTTATTCATGATGTTTTCTTTGTGCCCCGGAGAATTCATCCAAGAATCCATAACAGCTGCCGCACTTCTCTGACCGGCTGCAATATTTTCCCCGCTGGCCGTTGGTGTTATCTTGTACTTTTCAAAAATCGTAAAACAAGATGTGCCATTCGGACGAGTATGCGAAAATGACTTTGTAAGTTCCTTTGCTCTGTCCTGTGCCGCTTTCATAAGTTTCTCATCCATTGTCAATGCTTCAAGCCCTTTTTTCTTGCGGTTTTTATTGACAATAGAAATCACCTTCTTTTGAAGAGAAATATCTGAAGTTGTGTTCTTTTTGCCCGCTGTCTTCGCGTTTTTCTTCGCTGCCTGCTTTTTCGTGACGGTCACTTTACATTTTAGCGTTTTCCCTTTTACTTTAGCAGTCACCACTGCTTTCCCAGCCTTTTTGCCGGTTACTTTACCTTTCGCATTGACCGTTGCAACAGATTTTTTTGAAGATTTCCATTTTACCTTCTTCTTCGTTCCGCGCACTTTTAACGTGACAGACTTTCCTACTGCGATCTTCGCTGTCTTCTTATTTAGCTTGATCGCGGATGCTGCGTCTGCCACCCCACTATACAACGTGCTGCCTGCTAATACTGCTGCCATCAATAATGCCATGGCTTTCTTATTCTTATACTGTTTCATAATAATCCTCCATTCTGCGATTCTTTCCCTGCTTACTGTCAACTCACCTCGCTGACAGGATATCTATGTATTGATACAATTATGACATAGATATAACGTAAATTTTAATGGTGTCCGTACATAAAGTCAACCATAATCCCCTGTTGGGAATCATTTTCCTGAAAGGATCGACCGGTTGCAAGAAATTCATCGGACATTTATAATGACTATATGTACGAGATTCTTATATACTATACTGTATAGTATAATATCGCAGGAGTTACTCATTGTAATTACGATGTCAAACACCAGATTCAAACCTTTTGACACAGTAATCTCATTGTACAAATAAGCTGAAACACCGGCTTTTCTGTGCAAAACAAATAAGAAAGTGTAGAGGAAATTATGCATTACCACAATCCATTTCATCAAAAAAGACATACCACGAAAGCATCTCATGGTATAAAGTTTGTTACTTCAATCACTACGACCATTGCGCTGATCTTGGTCTGTGCGCTGGCAGTTTCGCAGATCATTCCGACAGACCGAACGGATCGATCTGCCAAAGTCGCACAGGGTAAAACAACCAGATCAAAAAAAACTGTGAAAACGACATTTACCCCGGCTTCCGGTGAATTTCGCGGTGTATGGATCTCTTTTCAGGATATTGGAGAAAAGCGCTACACCAAAAAGCAGTTTGAGAATTTCGTCAACAAGACGTTTGATAACTGCAAAAAAAATGGATTTAACGCCGTGATCGTTCATGTTCGTCCATTTGCCGATGCCTTGTATCCGTCCAGCTATTTTCCATGGTCTCGCTATGTATCCGGAAAAGCCGGGAAACATCCGGGATTCGATCCGCTCTCCTATGCGGTCAGCGCGGCACATAAGCGGGGCTTAGCTTTCCATGCATGGATCAACCCTTATCGCATTGCCAGCAATACGACCAACGTATATAAACTCCCGAAAAAATCCATTGCCCGAAAATGGGCTGTTTCCAAGAAAGCTTCCAAACGCCGCAATGTATTAAAATGGGATGGGAAACTGTACTTTAACCCGGCTTCCAAAGATGTTCAAAATCTTGTTTGCAATGGTGTCCGTGAGATCGTGCGCGATTATGCTGTAGACGGCATTCATTTTGACGATTATTTTTATCCGAATCTGGGTGCGAAATACAAAAAGGTATTTGACTACAAAGAATACAAAGCATACGCAAAGCGCTGCAAAAAGAAACACAAGAAAAAAGTTTCGATCGTAACTTGGCGCAGGAACAACGTATCCAACATGTTAAAACGTGTTCGAACCATCGTACATAGATTGGATAATAATTGCGTATTTGGCATCAGCCCGGCAGGCAATATCCGTAATTTATATGCAAAAAATAATTATTACGCAGATGTCAAAAAATGGATGCGTTCTTCCAAATATATTGATTATATCTGCCCACAGATTTACTGGACATTCAGTCAAAAGACTTGTCCTTTCCGCGAAACCACAAACAAATGGCTTGCGATACCACGCGCAAAATCCGTAAAAGTGTATGTCGGTCTGGGCGGCTACCGCGCCGGCATCTCTAAACGGGAGGCAAAATTAGGAGCGGACGCAGAGTGGGGCACAAGCCGCACTAATCTCAAACGCCAGCTCCTATACTTACGCTCACAAAACGGTTGTGCGGTTTTATGTTGTTCTCTTATTCCGATTTGATCCGCAAATCGGCACGCTCAGAAATGAAGCGGTTTACAAAATTGCTGAAAACTGTACCTTCAAATGCTGTAGGACCAACTGCGACGCCAACGGCAGCTCCAACCACTGTACCGACAGCAGTACCAACAGGAACTCCAACAGATACTCCAACGGACAGCTCAATGGCAGCTCCAACAGAAACTCCAGCGGCAGCTCCAACAAACTCACCGACCGTTACCGGCAACTGATCCCGGACCGCACGGTGAAACCGTTACTTAACAGCTAACTCCGCAGGCGGCTTTGCCAGTATGTTGTGCACCGGAATAACGCTTACAATTGCATTTACCAGCATAATTGCCGCTATCAACGTTATCGCGCCCCACCATGGAAAGCTTAGATTCATTCCAAGGGATGGCACGGATGCGGCGAACTTCATAACACCTGTCGTGACCACAACCCCGGGAAGTGTCGTATAGCAATTGATCAGCAGCATTTCAAGTATAAAAGAACGGATAATACTTGCCTTGGAAATTCCAAGCAGGCGATACACCGTCAACTCCTCCATTCGTGATGATGCATTGGAGCGGATCGTATAATAAATGATCAACACAGACAAGATGACAGCAATCATTGCAAACAATGCCTTGCTTCTCGTCTTGTCTTTCATTTTGTTCCGATAGGCTTTCACTTGTTGCTCTGCCGGAATCGTCACTTTGACCCGAAACATTTTTTGATACGGTTTCAGTTCACTTTGCAATTGCTTTACCAGCTCTTCCCGCTGCTCCAAATCATCAACATAATATTTTATCTTCTGCATTCCCACTGCCAACTGGTCTGCTAACTGTTTACCGGCGGCATCTGTCAAAACATAATCAACATCACAGGAATTGTCAAATCCACCCACTACAATGTAATTTTCTCCTGCATTACTAACCGGTTCCTCTTCGTAAAACACGGAACTGTTACCAAGCTGTTGCACCGGATATTCTTTCTGGTTTCCCTGAAATTCCTGATAACTTTTGATCTGATCATATTTTGACTGCGGAACCAGCATCTGATCATCCTGCAAGGTTACATTATCGTACTTACCCGGATACATCTTCTGCAGCTCTGATAATGACATGACCGAATAGGAACTCGCAACCATTCCTAGCAGCTTTGATTGACTGCAGTAAATGGACGCCTCGTTGTTGCCACTAATGCCAACTACCGTCAGATCTTTGCTGAATGTGTTAATAGAAAGTGTCTCTCCTAACAACTCCTTTGCGGACGCATATTGACCGGCAATAGCCGTGTCACTTTTCAAGAAACGATCCGCAACCAGCTTATCGATAACAATCTCATCCGATTTCTTTGGAAGCCGTCCATATAACAGATCTTTCTTCGTAACTTTCGATATGTCCACATAGGAAAAGTCGCGGATCACCTGGCTGCTCCCCCGCATCTGATATAACGTATCTGCTTGTATCACCAGGTCACGCGCTGTATCGTAAAACATCATATCCTTACGTTTCCCTTTCGAAAGCACCTTATTATAGCACTCCTGCATGGTATCACCAACGGCATATTCTTCTGCCGGAGAAGCCAGTTTCATCTCCACCTGTACATAATGTGAATCATCCTTCACAATCTCTTCCCGATGCACCGTAACTGCTGTGATCAAGTCCGATATCGTCAGCGAAAGCATGATTGCTGTTATTAAAAGGATGACAACGATAAATGCCTGCTTTTTCCCCAACAACTTCAAATTTTCTAGTGTCATTCGCCAGGTTGCTTTCCAGGACAACCCGGATTTTTTACTCATTTCCAATGGAGATAATTCATATGAGAAGTTCTCAACATCTTCCATCTCCAGTTTTGGTCTTGGCTCATCAAAAATTTCACATCCGGCTTCTTCCCCCGCAAAGATCACATCACTTGCCATGTCACTCCGAATATAAAGTTTCCCACTTTTCCATGCCATTTTTAATCGAATAGGTTCCTCTTTGCTGTCCGCATTTTGGTACACTTCAATTTCATTTTCATCGCTTTGCATGGCCTGACATGTGAGCTCCGGCAAATAAATATTACCATCGTCAGATCGTTCATAACTGCTGCCGGAATGATTATCGTAATCTTTTGTAATCTCTCCATCCTTGATCTCTAGAATACGATCCGCAAAAAACTCAGCAATACGGCGCTCGTGCGATACTAAAATAACCAGACATTCCTTGGAAATCGCACGCAATATACTCATTGTACGTATTGTATTTTCCTCGTCCAGATTGCCGGTCGGCTCATCTGCCAATATGATCTGCGGTGATTTCACAAGTGCCCGGGCAATAGATACCCTCTGCTGCTGTCCACCCGACAATTTGGATACCAGCTTCTTTTTGTAACGTCCTATGCCAAGCTGCTCCAATACATACGATACTCTCTCATCTTTTTCCTTATCCGTCAGATCATAATGACTAAGTGCAAGCTTTACATTATAAGCAACCGTGTAATCCTGCAGCAAATAATAATTTTGGAAAATATAGCCAAATTTTTCACAACGCAAATGCTCAATTTTCTTTGGCTCGTACTTCTTTAATATTGTTTCGTCTACGGTAAGTGTTCCTCCCTGAAACACATCCAATCCACCAACGGTATTTAATAACGTGGTTTTTCCGGAACCGCTTTCCCCCAAAATACATACCAAACCTGTCTGTGGCAGCTCCAATGTAATATCATTCAATACATGAAGCTCACTTCGTTTACCGCGGTTAAAATATTTCTGTAAATGTTCTATCTTGATCATTCGCTCACCTTCCCTTTTAACAAATGATTAAACGCTGCTACCATCACCATCGCAGCCACATAATTGTACATAAAGTACGCTAGGTACCCGGGCCATTCATAATAGTAGAGCATAGCACGCAGCGCCGGCACAAAGATTCCAACTACATTCATCACTACCGCAACCACGATAATAGCAGTAATACTGTATCGACGCATCTCCATATAATTGATCTTGCCGATCAATTTTGTGGACATACCCATGAATTTTAAGATTTTCTGGTCTTTGATCTGAATCTTAAATATAGAACGTAAGATCAATATCTCAGCAGCCATCATCACTAATAGTATTGCCACTGCAATGCCGATCGTCCTTAAACGTTCCTGTACCAGATCTGAATCGTATTTATCTGCGCCAAAACGCAGTGTACTCACAGCCTCATACCCGGCTTTATCCAATGCCTTTAACACATGATCCATTTTGGCATAACTTGTAATATATACCGATGCCTGCCTGCTGTCGGTGCGATAATACTTCTCATAAATATCCTGAGAAACCTCTGCAAAATTTGCCCCACAGCCATTTATCTTCTCACCGGTTTCTACATTCTCGATCTGTTTGACATCCTTGCTTTTCATATCCTTGTCATACTGATCAATATGCAATAAACCGGACTGACCTAAAAGAGTCAAGTCATTATCTTCTGCCCGATACACCGCTGCTTCATATGCACCTGATACACAAAGTTCGTTATCCTTCTTCACGATATCGCCAACAATCGGCCACAATGCTGCCTGTCCCTGATATTTGCCAAGTTTTTGATTATAGGCATATTCATAGAATACTTTGCCACCGGTTACGGTACTTTGCAGCATTGTACATATCTCCGGCGAAAAGTACACCTGTTTATCCTTATTTTTTAACAGTCCGCTTACTTTCATCTTTCGCTGTATATAGTTCTCCGTTGATGACCAAAGCACATCACTTGTATAGAAAAATGTAATCGTATCACCAACCTTATATTTTCCCCGATCGTACAGTACAACTTCATCGATCTTCTTTGGCAGACTGCCCTTTGCGAGATCCGATTTCTTTAAGCAGGAAGACGATCGCATGTATTGATCTTTCTTGACATATTCAACGTTCTGTGAGTCATACAGCCACCCTTCATTGCTCGTACTCATCCTATTATAGCCGTACTCCTGTCTATAATCTTTTCCTTCCTCAAAATAATAATTGATATCATTCACAATATCGTACTGATCCACCGAAACGACGTGCTTCATTTTGGTGAGTCGGTCAATATCTTTTTTCGTCATAAACTTTTGATCTTTGCGTCTAAGCGAAATGCGCTTATCATCCTTGCGCGCAAAAGATGTTGCCGAATACTCTTTGGTGTAAATATCATCTGCATTCATTAGCAACTGCCCGATAAATAAAAACGATACGATAGCAGCAGCTAAGAAAAAGCCCATAAACAATGCGATTTTTTCCGGCTGTCTCACTGCATTCATTCGCACGAAGATCCGCCCTATGGTATGATCGCGAAGTCGTTCCTCATTGCTTTCAGACTTTTTACCGGCTGACGTTTTCTCGTTGTTGTCCACATTCTCGGACATCTCCGATTTCTGCTCTGTGTCCATATTTTCGGATACTTCCAACTTCTGATCTGTGTCCGTATTTCCGGATACGTCTGACTTCTGATCCGTGTCCATATTTTCGGATACGTCTGACTTCTGATCCGTGTTCATATTTTCGGATACGTCCAAGATCAATGATCCATCATGCAATCGCACTTTTCTGGTAACATATTTTTCTACCTGTTCATAATTGTGAGTTACCATTATAACCAAATGGTCTTGCGAAAGATCTCGAAGCAATTTCACGATCTGCGCTCCGGTTTCACTGTCCAAGTTACCGGTTGGCTCATCCGCCACAATAATATCCGTATCCTTTGCCAACGCACGAGCAATCGACAATCTCTGCTTTTGACCACTGGACAACTTAGACGCACGCTGGTCTCTCTGTGCACTCAGGCCTACCCGTTCCAAATAATGAATTGCCTTGTCTCCAGCTTCTTTCTCAGGCACTCCCATGATCAAAAGCGCACTGACGATATTTTCTTTGGCGGTATAATGACCGATCAAACTATAATCTTGAAAAACAAAGCCGATCTTAGTACGACGATATTCTTCCCAGTCATCTTCATCATACTGAAATGTCGGCTGTCCATCCACATAAAGCTCCCCATCATCAAACGTATCCATGCCGCTAATGATCCTAAGCAATGTTGACTTTCCGCTGCCGCTTTCCCCTGTGATCGCAACAAATTCTCCCATGCGAAACTCCAGATTGATACCCTGCAATGCCTGTGTCACTGCTGTTTCGGAATAATAATACTTCGAAATATTTTGCAACTTAATTCTTACTTGCTGCATATTTCCCTCCTTTTTCACGTTGTACATACTTTGACTCCCAACATACTTTGACTCCCAAAAAAGCATATCATAAAAAAAGAGGCGAATCTTCCTGGAAAATTCTACCTCTACTAATATATTTTTTTCCGATTTCTGGAAATTTTAATGCAACATTCTATAATTATTGCTGTAATTTCACGTCTTGTCTTTGTTAATGAAACGCATCTGTCCTTCCTCTTCTCCATAACGCTTTGCAACAACTTCCAATCCCTGCAAATGACGACATTCGGAACATAAATTCCCGAAATCCAACGGCTTACCGCAGATCTGACAATACACCTGCGACACTGTTTTGCCATCTGTATTTTTGTACTGAATACGACCTTCACGGATCCATGCGCGTACCTTCGCATTGGAAATGCCAAAATGATCAGCCACTTGAGATTCATTCACATCATTTTTACGAATATAATCTTTCACTTCATTAAACAGATTCATTTCCATGCATGCCGGACATATATCTTTATTATATTTAGGATGTAATCTGCGTCCACACTGTTTACAGCTCTTTATCTCCGAATCCCCAAAACGATTTCTATCTACGATCATACTTTCCCTCCTCTTCTCATATTTCTGCAGCTGCCTTTATTCATAAAGCCGGCTGCCACGAATTTTCTGCTCTTATAAGAATAGCACTCTACGAAAATACCGTCAAGAAAAGATACGATCGAACCAGACTTCGTAAATTTGGAACATTGCTTGTCCAAGACCATCACGGATCCAAATAATCCCCCAAATTGCTATTTATTGTTGGAACAGGCTGTGGCGTTGTTGTGTTCTTACGTTTCGAGCTGCTGTCTGTTCCCTTATTTGAGGAAGAAGAATCGCTGTCTGTCCCAGCATTCCCGTTTGACGAATTCTTGGTCTGCGTATCATCATTCGACTGGTTATACTGCAGATTGGAAATCTGTTCACTATCCATATCATAAACATAACTTCCACTCACATCTACGCCATCTTCTGCTTCTGCCGCAAAATCAATCGTTAGCCTGCTCCCATTTTGTTCCGCGAGCTTGTACACCGCAATTGCTCCACTTTTAAACTGAATCTGTGTGTCATTATATTTGGCAAAGATACTGCTGAGAATATCATTACCGTCTTCCTGCCGGTACAGTTCCGTAGCTTTATCAACATCATACAGCACAAATGTCTGTGCTTTGGTGCCATTATAGATCAATACTGCATATCGTCCGGTCGAAGCATCAGATTGCGGCACCCACTTCAACTCGCAAAAATATCCCTTGACCTCGTTCATCTTTTTCTTGTTTTGTGACATCATGATCTGACCGATTTCCGGGCTTCCGGTCGTGTCAGTGGTCGTCTGCACACGCATACACTCGTTGCCATCGGCATCTTCCAAAGTCTCTGTCTTGCTGACGCCCGCTTCCTCTGTTCCCTGTGACGCCCTTCTATGCTGATTCAATTCATCAGACGATAATTTCTTTGCCAGGAACTTTGTTGCATCGCTGTCCCAAATATAGTACAGCTTTCCATCGGAGAGCTGCATATAAAACAAGTCCTTCAAGTCCGATTCCTGACTCGGCTTCACAGACTGCATCGATGCCGCCTGCTCCCCATATACCGCCTCTGAGACGATCTGCAAACCGGTCTCCTGCATCTGAAACATTACGTACACATACGTCCGCAAGTTCTTAACCTGTTTTGCCGGTGTCGGCGTGACGTTCTCGGCGACCTTGCTTGACGCTGTTTTTGACTTGCTGTCCGTTTTGTTGGACAGCAATCTCCCGATCTGCTTTTGCTCTGTTGCATCCCACGCTCTCTGCTGTCCCAAAAGCAGTTCTTGAATCCCATCATTATTATAGTCACCGGTCTGCAGCTTCAATCCCTCCGGGAAATAAAGCGTATCCTTCGCAATCCCCTGCTCTCGAAACACTTTCTGCAGGTCAACAACTGCCAATTCACTGCCTGCTGCATCCGCAAGCTGCAGCTCATAACTGTTTGCAAGGATCCTGCCGTTGGCTTCATTACGCTTATGCCGCAAGGAAACTGTCTGTTTCAGTCCACTTGGCGACAATACATCTGTCTGCGAAAGGATGAGATTCGTTTTCCTCGTGTCCTTATTTGCGGACAGTTTCTCACTCCCGGCATTCCACGTTCCTCCTGCCCATACATTTTGAACCGGACGCAACAAAAAAAGCCAGAAAAACATCAAAAGCAAAAGGATCACACCGATCATTTTATAACACATTCGGTCGGATCCCTGATGCAGCAAACGCTGCGACCGTCTCTCTAAGTCTGTTTCAAAGCTTGCACACGCAGTAAATGGCACACGGCTTTCCTGCGGTACAATGTTCAAAATCCCTTGTATATACGCATTCTTGTCTGCCGCACTGCATCTGTCCACGGCACATTCATCGCACGCCATCTGCTCATCCCGTCTAACCAAAAATACGGCAGCCCATACGCAAGGATCGTACCAATGCAAAAGCAGCGCCGCTACATAAAACGCATTCCAAAGATTGCTTCTGCGAGCACGTCGACACTCCATATGTGCTAATGTATATTTCGCCTCCTGCACATTCATCGTTTCCGGCAAAAACACGCGATTCACGAACAGACCTGTCATGACCGGCAATTCGACCGCTGACTGGTACAAAGTACCCTCCAGTCTTTTTTCCCGCATACGGATCGCGGAACGCACCTTTCCCGCCCGAATCACCAAAAGAACTACCAATATCAGCATTCCTGCAAAGTATCCTATCGCCATGATCCGATAGAGAGACGTTACTTGTATGTTCGCTTGCCATACATCGCGCAGACTGCGAAGCAGTCCGCCATGCTGCGCATCGATATCAAGTCCTACATCTGCTAAAAATCGATGGTAACTGCGATTCCACGCCGGAACAATACTAAACGTACTGGAAATCTGGATCGGACACACGATCCGCAAAAAATACAACCGCCACAGCCATACCATATATTTCTTTGGCAGACCACTTATAACCACACGCAAAAACAGCAGCGGCAGGAACAAACTCACAGCCGCCGCTTCCATTGCGATCACAATATAAAAAAAACGATATAAAAAAGCAAAGTCAGCGCTTTGCTTTGCAAGAATTGCTAAAGCTATTCTTGGCGATGTCGCGCTACACAACAGCAATTTCATATCAATTAAAATATCCAATTGCATTACTATGCCTCCGCATTCACCTTCATTTTTTGTCCAATTACACATTATAAAGCGGTTTGTCGCAATACGCAAGCAGGAATAAAGCGATTTGCCGTAATACGTAATACGCAAGACTGAACTTTGGTTGCAATTCCCATGCCAACGTGGTACATTTGAACTACCGCTTAAAATGATAACTAGATCATAATAGAAAAATAAGGAGTGCCTATGAACGATTTATTTTTGAAAGTTGCTGCTGCAACGCCGGACATCCGTGTTGCAGATCCCGATTACAATACAGAGCAGATCATCGAATGTATGCAGAAAGCAAATACAGAGCATGCGAAGCTGTTGGTTTTGCCGGAACTTTGTCTGACCGGCTATACCTGTGGCGATCTCTTTTTACAAAAGGCGTTATTAGACGGTGCCATCTCCGGCCTAAACCGTATTCGGAAAGTGTCTGCTAATATGGATATGATGACCATTGTTGGTCTGCCTTTTTCTTATATGAACCGGCTATATAACGTAGCCGCTGTCATATTCCATGGAGAAGTAATATGTCTGATCCCCAAAACTTTTATTCCGAATTATTCCGAATTTTATGAAGCAAGGCATTTTACAGCCGCCCCGAAAGAGGGCATTTTCCTTCATATGCCGGAACTTTGCGATGAGGAGGGATTAGATCTCATCTGGTTTGGCAGCAAGACCTTGTTTCAAGCAGATAATATGCCGGGATTGATCATTGGTGCGGAGATCTGCGAGGACTTATGGACTGCAGCGCCACCTTCTACCACACACGCTCTGCACGGTGCAACCGTCATTGTTAATCTGTCGGCCAGCGACGAAACAACCGGCAAAGATATCTATCGCCGTGAGTTAGTAACCGGACAGTCTGCCCGCCTTTTGTGTGCATATATTTATGCAGATGCAGGAGAAGGCGAATCCTCTACGGATCTTGTATTCGCCGGGCATAATCTGATCGCCGAAAACGGTACACTGCTCAACGAAAGCAAGCGTTTCCAAAATGGTATGATCCTGTCTGAGATCGATCTGGGGCGTTTAACCAGTGAGCGTAGACGCATTTCCACGTTTCCACAAATTGTTCCGGGCACCGACGAGTCAGAGAAAGATGCTTATCAGATTATTCATTTTACATTTCAGCAGGTGGAAGAGACAACGCTCACAAGACATTATGAACGAACACCGTTTGTCCCGAACAGTAAGGCAGACCGCGACCGCCGCTGCGATGAAATTTTACACATTCAGGCGATGGGACTCAAAAAAAGATTGGCGCATACCCATTGCACCAGCGCTGTGATCGGCATATCCGGCGGATTGGACTCAACGCTGGCTCTGTTAGTTACTGCGAAAGCCTTTGATCTGCTTGGACTTGACCGAAGTGGTATCGTTGCCGTCACGATGCCTTGTTTTGGCACGACCGACCGCACTTACCAAAACGCCTGCACACTCACAAAGCAGCTCGGCGCAACACTAAAAGAAGTCCCGATCCACGAAGCAGTTGAACTTCATTTTCGGGACATCGGACACGATCCGAGCAGCCATGATGTTACGTATGAAAACTCACAGGCCAGACAGCGCACACTGATCTTAATGGATCTTGCCAACCAGTCAAACGGTATGGTGATCGGTACCGGTGACATGTCAGAGCTGGCACTCGGCTGGGCAACTTACAACGGCGACCATATGTCCATGTATGGCGTCAACGCGTCCGTTCCAAAGACGTTGGTTCGTTATTTGGTATCCTATTATGCGGAAACGACGGAAGATCCTTCGCTGAAAGCTGTGTTATTAGATGTCTTAGATACCCCGGTAAGTCCGGAACTCCTGCCTCCAAAGGACGGCAAGATTGCTCAGAAAACAGAAAATATTGTAGGTCCTTATGAACTGCATGATTTCTTCTTGTATTATCTAATGCGTTTTGGATATACACCGACGAAAATCTTTCGTTTGGCAAAATATACATTTGCGGGAGAATACGATGATAAAACCATCTATAAATGGTTGAGAACATTTTATTGGCGTTTCTTCGCCCAGCAATTTAAGCGTTCCTGTCTGCCGGATGGGCCAAAGGTCGGCAGCGTTGCATTGTCACCGCGCGGCGACTGGCGTATGCCTAGTGATGCCTCCGCTGCTCTTTGGATGAAAGAATTGGATACGATCGAACAATCTCTTTGATGTTGTCAAAAACGTTCTAATGCCCGTGTCGGAATTTCATTGCCGGTGCGGGCATCTAATATGCTCTCTGTTTCGCTAAGTGCATTCTGATACCACATTGCTGCTTCCGCCAGATCCCCACACTCTTCAAAATAAGCTCCAAGTTCACAGCATAGCTCAGAAGTAGGTGCCGTCACTGCATCCCGCAATGCATATGCCAAAAAATGCGAAACATCTCCCGCCAAACGATAACCTCGTGTCAGCACACAGATTGCCTCTCGAAGCGCATCCTGTCCACTGTCCGGATCCTCCATTACTCTTTGGAAAAATCCCTTCGCTCTGTTAAAATCGCTGACGTCTCCACAGCGATACAATTCCATTGCATACATATGGCGCAATTTATCGGACAACAGTTTCTCACGATCCGCTGCGGCTGCCAGTGCCTCTAGGTCTCTTTTGGCATGTCCGGGCGATGGTCTGTGCTGAATACGTATCTCACTGTCAAACACAACCGGCTCCAAACGTAACGTCTCATGAATCGGATCGATCCAAGTAAACGAACGCAGTCTCTTATATAATTTAGGGCGGTACTCCTCCGCAAAATTATATACGGTACTAAGTTCCGGCGGTGTGCAATACAGCATTTGCACAATCTCAACTTCAGGCAGCAATACCTTTTTGAGCTGCAATAACTTCTGCAGCTCTTCCGGCTCCAAATATTCATCGGCATCTGCCGTATAAATGTAATCACCGGTTGCCTTGGAAGCTGCATAGTTCCTTGCCTCTGCAAAGTTTCCTGTCCACGCAAAATCATAGATCTGATCGGTATACGCTGTGGCGATCTTTTTGGTTGCATCGGTAGATCCGGTATCCACTATAATGATCTCATCCATCGCTGATGCCATGGACTCCAAGCACCGATTCAAAACTGCCTCTTCATTTTTCACAATCATACAAAGGCTAAATTTCATGCACTTCTCCCCCTGGCACACACTACTGCAGTGTCTCGCGCTTCATTCTGACACAACTTATTCTGCAGTGTCTCACGCCCTGTTCCAATGCACACACTACCGCAGCGTGTCTCATGCCCTGTTCCAATGCACACACTACCGCAGCGTGTCTCATGCCACATCCTGATACATCTTATTCTGTGTCGTCCCCGGTATCGCCTCCGACATCATCCGGCTGTGTATTATCGCTCGGCACATCACTTGGGTCATCATCAATAGTCGTTGGTGGTTCCGTTACCTCCGGCTCTGCCTTTGGTGTTGCCGTAACAACCGGCTTTTTGGTTGCTTTTGGCTTTGCCGTCTCCTCCGGTGTTTCTGTCTCACGCGCCTCAGGATCGATCGTTTCACGTGGTTTTGTCGAGTAACTTCCATCTTTCTTGTCTGACTTGCTGCTTGATGATTCCGATTCCACAAAATCCTTATTCTCCAGGCCGACATGAATCTCGTTCATAAAGTTTTCCCAAATTGTAAGCGGATACGTACTTCCGTACAGATCCTCTAATGTTCTTGGCGAATCATATCCCACCCATACCGTCGTTGTATAATATGGAGTAAATCCGCAGAACCATCCATCTTTTTTGTCGTTCGTCGTTCCCGTCTTACCGGCGCAAGACATATTGTTCAATTCATGTCCTGCTGCTGTACCACTTGTCAATACACCGGTCAAAATATCTGTCATGGAACGTGCTGCATTTTTATCATAGACTTTCGTTCCCTTCCGCTTGGTTCCGTTATTCTTCAAAATAACATTTCCCTCGGAATCTGTAATCTTCTTAATGCAGGTCGGCTCGCGATAAACTCCATCATTTTCGATCGTCGCATACGCAGAAGCCATCTCGACCGTTGTCACGCCGTTCGTCAATCCACCAAGCGATGCAGACAGATAATAGTCATTGTCTACAATATTGGCAAAATGCATTTTGAGCGGATAACTAAGACCAACCTTCGGCGTAATTTCCTTAAAGATCTTCCAAGCGACAACGTTCTTGGACTTCTCTACGGCACGGCGCAACGTGATCTTTCCAAGATAGCTGTTGCCTGAGTTGCTGGGACCACCCTTAAACTTCGAATCGTCCACGATCGAATTCGGTGTATAGCCGCGTTCCAATGCAGGCGTATATACCGCTACCGGCTTAAAGCAGCTACCCGGCTGACGATAACTCTGGAAAGCTCGATTCAACGTATAACCCGTCGTTGATTTCTGCTTACGTCCACCGACAATTGCAACTACGAATCCCGTCTCATTGTCAATGCAAGTAGCCGCGCCCTGTAACTTGTAAGTACCATCCTTTGTTTTTTCCTTAAATCCCTTCAGGGCATCATTCACACTCGTCTGCAGTTTTTTCTGTCTGGAACGACTGAGTGATGTATAAATATGATAGCCTCCGGTATTCAACTGTGTTCTACACTCGTCGTACAGCGTATCGTACTCTTTTTGATAATTTTTGCGATCTGCGTCATTGGCAAATTCATAGCGGAACTCAAATCCGTGTTGCTGCATCAACGCTTTTGTCGCACAACTGATCGCATAGGTAGCCATATAGTCCTGACTCTTGATCGCCTCTGCCGGATCCAGGACAATCTCCGTATAAGAAGCATCGCTGTACTCTGCCTCCGTAATTTTCTTTTCCTGCAAAAGCTGTTTCAAAATACGGTCTTTACGCTTGATCGTATTGTCATAATGCTCCAACGGATTATACGTTTCCGGTCGGTTCGGGATCGAACACAAAAATGCCACCTCTGCAAGATTCAGCTCCGAAGTTCCCTTGCTAAAGTAAGCTCTGCTGGCTGACTCGATACCGTACTTCGCATTTGCAAAACATACGTTATTAATGTAAAATTCCAAAATCTGGTCTTTGGTATATTTCTTCTCCAGCTCCATTGCGTAAAAAATTTCACGCACTTTTCGCTCATACGTTTTATCATCCGTCAAATAGATCTTACGGGCAAGCTGCTGCGTGATCGTACTTCCGCCTCGAGAAATCTTTTCATGGAACAAACGACTCTTTACAAGCAGCACTGCCGCTTTCATAGTGGAGAGAATATTCACTCCGTCATGTTCATAAAAATCTCGATCTTCCGTCACGATAAAACAATCTTTCACCGATTGCGGAATTTGATCAAACGCCAAATAATAGGAATCTTTGTCTCCCCGCAACTTGGCGATCACTTTTTTATCTGCCGAATAAATAAAACTGGTCTCCGAAGAACGGAACGTTTCCGTCGTCGATGACTGCACATCCTGCTTTGCCTGATTGCGCCAACGCAACAGATCATCTCCAAATTTAACGTAAAAAACAATCATTACTGCCATGATGATCAATAATATGACAAGCAATGCAATTTTCATCGCCAACCGAAGCTTCGGATGCTTTCGCTCTTTTTTGCGGTGTGAACTTTTGTCCCCCGCTACTCTAAATCCACTCATATCCTCCTCTTTCTGCGCAGTCTTATATCAACTTTTTGCGCCCCTTATTTTCTGTATCACATTTAGCAATTTCCCCTTAACAACTCACAAATCCACTCTTCTAGAGCTTTCCAGCTCGTCTCGCACGCTGATCTGCTCGCTTCTCCAAGAGGCTCATTATATGATATTTCGTACTTTTTACGGCATTATAATAGCATATTTCTATAAAAATTTCATCCTTTCCATAGCATTTCACAAAATTGTAAGATTCAGTCATGATCTCGTATGACATCTTTTTTAAGCCTTATTTCATAAATTCCATTAATAAGAACAAAGCCAGCGCTTTGCTTTGCAAGAATTGCTAAAGCAATTTTTGGTGGTATAACGTAACAGCACGAGTAATTTCCTATTCCGTAATAAAAGCAGAGGATGTACTTTTAGTCACATCCTCTGCCAGTAGTTATACACTTTTTAGTTGTCAACTCATGTTTCAAGAAACATAGTAAACATTACTTGATGACTTTCACTTTTATTTTGTATCGTTTCTTCAAAAATTTACGTTCCTTATACATTTCTGAGTTCTTTGGCGTTTTTATGGTAATCTTGGAAAGGTTACACTTTAATCCACGATAATAAAATATACTGTCAATATTCCACCCAAGATTTTTTATACCTTTAGGAACCGTGACACTTCTCAATTTGGGACATTCATGAAAAACAAGCTCTCCAAGTTCTTTCACACCTTTCTTTAGCACCACTGTTTTTAACTTTTTACAATATTTAAATGTTTCATCCAATTCCACTTTTCCGTATACTGTTATCTTCTTCAACGCAGAGTTACGAAACGCTGTCACCCCTAATTCTTTCAGTTTTCTAGGCATTCTAATGTAATTCAATGAGCAACACTCAAAAGCATTCTGTTTAATCACCTTTACCGTATCCGGCAGGATTACCTTTTTAATGTTGGTGCAAAAAGAAAAAGCGGCATCTGATATCTTTGTTGTCCCCTTTTTTACTTTGACCGTTTTTGCTGTATACTTTCTTGGAACAGAAATTAATTTCTTTCCGTTTTTAGTATATAAAATCCCTTTATATGATTTTAACCATTTGTTGCCGGATGCTACGTCAAATTGCTTCAAATTCATCAAGAAAGACTGCATACCGGAACCATATCCTTCCTTCAAATAACCTCCGTCTGCATTGACTTTTTTTACTGTTTTGGGAATCTTTAAAACCTCAACTTTTGGTATTGGCCATTCTGGCAAATCCGCTGGTGCCTCTACCAGTCTTCCATACACATCGCTCAATCGAACCTCTGTTACTGTTTTTCCATCAATTTTTTCCGGTATTGTAATGACTTTTTTGTCCATATTCATAGCAACAATAACTGCATGATTATCTTTCTCGGAATACCGATATATAAAGCCATCTTTTTCATCCCATTTACCTGTCATATCAGCATAAAGCTTAAAATATTTTTGTGTCAGTGTTGATTCCGTCTCATCCGCTTTTACAAGCGAATACTGATGAAACAATACCATAAAACTAAATAACATCATACATAAATAATATTTACATTTCATACGAATCCCTCCTGTTCAACTATACTTTTTGTTATCATGTTCCACATACTAATATTCCTAGTTTCAATCACAACGTGAATATGTTTTCCATGCCGAAGTTGTGCTGATAGACTTATCTAATTTTCTCGCATAAGTATATACCCTGTATAAGCAAATATCATTCTTTGGATTCTTCGAGTCATTTGCTCCAAAGCTGACCACGATCCCTTTCCTTACTCGTTTCTTTTTCATTTGCTTCTCCTTACCCATGTCACTTTTCACATGTAAAAATAGCTACTTTAGATACAAAAAATAATTCACTCTATACAGAACTTCCGTTAGTTACATCT
>ERZ859980.423-NODE-423-length-27677-cov-1.509594_pt1 | contig 27677 bp, 28 predicted proteins | sample MGYA00509984_ERZ859980 | MGnify/ENA primary metagenome ERZ859980 (study PRJEB30046, sample SAMN00715173) | human gut metagenome | study: EMG produced TPA metagenomics assembly of the A metagenome-wide association study of gut microbiota in type 2... | reverse complement strand
CGTCCCTTACCTGTTTCAAAGGCGTCTTTTACACCAGCATATCCGTAGATAGTCGCACCTGTCGGGAAATCAGGAGCTTTGATATATTGCATCAAATCAGCTACTTCCATTTCCCCACGAGTATCAATGTAGGCCATACAGCCGTCCAGCACCTCGCTAAGGTTGTGTGTTGGCATATTTGTCGCCATACCAACGGCGATACCAGATGCTCCATTTACCAGCAAATTCGGAATACGAGTCGGCAATACGGTCGGCTCTTTCAGTGTATCATCGAAATTCAGCTGGAAATCAACCGTATCTTTGTCGATATCGCGAAGCATTTCTTCGGCAAGTTTACTTAATCTTGCTTCTGTATAACGATAAGCTGCTGCTCCATCACCCTCTATATTACCAAAGTTACCATGACCATCTACTAGCATATATCTTTGATTAAAATCTTGAGCCAATCTAACCATTGCTTCATAAATCGAACTATCACCATGAGGATGATAATGTCCCATAACGTATCCAACCGTTGTAGCACTCTTTTTATGAGGTTTATCAGGAGTATTACCTTCTTCAAACATTGACCATAAAATACGCCTGTGAACAGGCTTTAAACCGTCTCTCAAGTCAGGAATAGCACGTGAAGTAATAACACTCATTGAATAATCAAGAAATGAATCACTAATTTCCTTTACGATATCATTTACATCGTGAGAATCCTTTTCATGAAAAGTACCATTAAACTCTTCATTGTTTTTAGCATCATTTGTTGCTTTTTCTTCTACATTTTTTATTTCATCATTATTCATTAATAGTACCTCCTAAATATCCAAGTTTTTAACATAAATAGCATTATCTTCAATAAATTTTCTTCTAGGTTCAACTTCTTCACCCATTAATTTACTAAACATAGCATCTGCTTCCATACAGTCATCAACTGTAATCTTTCTTAAAGTTCTTTTTTCTATATCCATTGTTGTTTCATTTAATTCTTCAGCATCCATTTCACCTAAACCTTTCATACGTGCAATTTCAGCTTTAGCTCGAACATTTTCAGGTAAAGACATTAAATAATTTTCCTTTTCTTCTTCATTTAAAACATACTTTCTTGTTTTTCCATGCATAATTCTAAACAAAGGAGGTTGAGCAGCATACACATGTCCTGCTTGAACAATTGGTTTAAAAAATCTATAGAATAAAGTTAAAAGTAATACCCTGATATGCGAACCATCAACATCGGCATCGGTCATTATTATAATTTTGTCATATCTAAGTTTATCCAAATTAAATTCATCACCAATACCTGTTCCAAAAGCTGTAATAATAGTTCTTATTTCTTCATTTCCTAAGGCTCTATCTAATCTATTCTTTTCAACATTTAATATTTTTCCACGTAAAGGTAAAATAGCCTGAGTTAAAGAATCTCTTCCTTTTTTTGCTGAACCACCAGCTGAATCTCCCTCGACTATAAATATTTCAGACACTTTTGGATCCTTGCTTTTACAATCTGATAATTTTCCAAAGAAATTAGTAATTGTTAAGTCACTTTTTCTTGTTATTTCACGAGCTTTTTTAGCAGCATTCCTTGCCCTAGAAGCTAACATTGCCTTTTCTACTATTATTTTAGCTTCTTCTGGATTTTCTAGTAAAAATTTTTCAAAACCTTCAGAAAAAACATTATCAGCAAGTTTTCTTACTTCAGAGTTTCCAAGTCTTCCCTTCGTTTGTCCTTCAAATTGAGGATTTGGATGTTTACAAGAAATAATCATTGTAAGACCTTCCTTAACATCACACCAGTTAAAGAATCATCCTTTTCCTTTAATATTCCTGACTTACGAGCATAACTATTAATAACTCTCGTTAAAGCTCTTTTTACACCTTCCTCATGCGTACCACCATCATGGGTATTTATATTATTAACAAAAGAATAAATGTTTTCAGTATAACCAGTATTATATTGCATAGCCACTTCAAAAAACACATCATTTTCCATTCCTTCTAAATGAATAATATCATCATGAATAGGAGTTTTTCCTTGATTAATAAATCTAACATATTCAGAAATACCACCTTCATACATAAATGTTTCCCCAGTAGTATCCTCTTCATCTCTATCATCCCTTAGAGTTAATCTAAGTCCTCTATTTAAAAATGCTAATTCCCTAACACGAGTCATTAATATATTGTAATCATAAATATCAGTATCAAATATTTCTGGATCAGGTTTAAAAGTAACATAAGTACCAGTTCTATTTTCTTCACAAGTACCGATTACCTTTAGTGGCTCTACCGTATGACCACCATTTTCAAAACGGATATAATATATTTTGCTATTTTTATATACCTTTACCTCTACCCATTTTGATAAAGCATTAACAACACTAGCACCAACACCGTGAAGTCCTCCTGATACCTTTATCCGCCTCCACCGAACTTTCCTCCAGCATGTAATACTGTATAAACTGTTTCTACAGTTGAAATACCAGTCTTTGGATGAACATCAACAGGAATTCCACGACCATCATCTTTAACAGTTATAGAATTATCTTTATTTATAACAATTTCAATATTCTTACAATAACCTGCTAAAGCTTCATCTATAGAGTTATCAACGATTTCCCAAACAAGATGATGAAGACCTTTTACATCAGTTGTTCCAATATACATACCAGGTCTTTTTCTAACGGCTTCTAGCCCTTCCAAGACTTGAATCGCAGAAGAATCATATTTATTTTCAACTTTTTCTTCTATATCCATTTTATCCCTACTTTCTAATTATTTTTCCTTCTTTTACTTCAAAAATAAAAGCCTCTTTTAAATACTTTTTTTGAACATTTTTTAAATCTGTTGTTGTTATAATAGTCTGAATGTTTCTTTGTACATATTTTAGAACACCATTTCTCTTTTTTATATCTAATTCACTAAAAATATCATCGAATAGTAATACAGGTGTAGAATTGCACTTGTCAATAAAGATAGGCACTTCTGATAATTTATAGGCCAAAACAGCCAACTTCTGTTGCCCTTGTGAACCATATATCTTAAGATTTTTTTCATCTAAATAAAATGAAAAATCATCTCTATGTGGACCAAATAACGTAACTCCATTATTTAATTCTTTTCTATAGTTCGTTTTAAATATGTTTTTAAGGGTATCAGATAGCTTATTAGTATCGTAATCCAATATTTCAACATTGGGTTCATATTTCATAGAAATTTTTGCCTTAGAATTATCAATATCATCATAAATATCCGTAATAGATAAATTAATCATATCAATATACTCTTTTCTAATTTGATAGATAATAACAGCTTTCTCTATTAATTTTTCCGTAATTACATCAAAATAGTTCTTATCAGCGATACTATTGGTAAATAAAACTTTTAAATATTCATTTCTCACCTTAAGTAATTTATTATATTCATTATAAGTATTTAAATAAACCTTAGACAGTTGACTTATCTGAACATTTAATACATTTCTTCTAATACTTGGCGAACTCTTAATAATATTTAAATCATCCGGAGTAAAAGATATTATTATTAAATTAGAAATATAACTAGATAGTTTTTTTATTGGAGTTTTATTAATACTCAAACTTTTTTTACCTTTTTCTAATGATATTTCCATTTCTTTTATACTATTATTATCTTTAACTTTCCCCTTTACTATAGCTTTTGAAAGTCCAATTTAATCAAATCACTTTCATTAAAAACTCTAGGAGATTTTGTTAGAGCTAAAAACATAATAGATTCCAAGATATTTGTTTTACCCTGTGCATTATTTCCTATAAAAATATTCATATTTTGACCCAAATTGATGCTTAATTTAGAATAATTTCTAAAATTAACTAAATTTATTTTACTGATATTCATTTAAACCCTAAAAAATGACCCATATAATCACCTATCCCCTATTACAGTATTCCTATACATACAACACTATTATAACACATATGCGACTAAAACTCTATTTTTTACTGTATTTTTAACAAAAAAATGATAATTTTATTTATCATTTTTCCTCGTCTTTAATAAATAACTTAATCGTGTTGCTCTAAAGATCTGATTTTGTACAGAACGGTAAGATAATGGAACTGTAAGTGATACATTATTAAAGAAAATAATCTTAGTAGTATTGTATTCTGCAGGATGATAACTCTTTATTTTATTAACTGCAATCCACATACATTCGTTATCTTCAGCGGCTAAAGTTGGAAAGAAAACTATATTTCTTCCATCTTCTATTATTATAGGTAACTTATAATTAGCTCCTATTATCTCTTTAGCACCTTGTCTTCTACCTTCATATGAACTCCCAAAATATCTACAACTATGATCCATTACATCAAATGAACTTTGTTTTACAACATAATCTTGTTCATCCTCCATTATCTTACTTGTTTTATTATCAACAGATAAAACAGCAAGAGTCCCCTCATTAATTTCATATTCTTTTTTCATAATTTCCCCCTTAGAAAGCTTTTGCTTTCATTAACAAGATAACACAATGGAAACTCGAATTTTGGTGAATTTTGTCAAGAAACTAATTTTTTATCACATTTTGTCAAAATATAAATAATAAAATAAAAAAATCCACAAAATTGTGGATAAATTTTTTTCTAATAAGTTCTAATTGGCAATACTAATTGTGTTAGTGTATCATCTTCACTAGTTTTAACTATAATAGGTTTTACCTCACCAACGTAGTGAATTTCTACTGTTTGTGAATCAAATGATTTTAAAGCATCCATCATATATCTTGCACTAAAAGAAACTCTGATATCATCATTTACACTCTTTTTAACTTGCATTTTTTCTTCTACTTTACCTATTTCAAGAGAAGAAGATTTTAAAAGTAATGTATTTCCATCTGTTTCTAAAGTAACTATATTTTTTTCCTTATCACTAGTTAAAATACTAGCCCTATCAATTACACTATAAAATTCATTTAAATCAGCAGTAATAATTAAATTAGCTTCGTTTGGTAGTAAATTACTTGTATTAGGATAAGTTCCATTTATTAACCTGCTTTGGAATAAAAGCGTTTTATATTTAAATAACACTTTATTACTAAATATATGAACTTCAACAACTTCATCTTCATCATCACCGATTAATCTAGAAAATTCTACAATATTGTGACTAGGAATAACAATATTATAATTATCTTCACTAGGTTTATCAAGTTTAATTACTTTACGAGCAAGTCTATAACTATCAGTAGAATTACACTCTAAAATATCACCTATAATATTGAAATTAAGACCAGTAAGAACAGGCTTAGTCTCTTCATTAGATGCAGCAAAAGCAGTTTGATTAACTAAATCTTTAAATACATTTGCATTGACATCAATTTTTTTCTTACTTTCCTCTAAAGTAATAGTAGGATATTCACTTTCAGAAATTCCATTTAAATTAAATTCACTGTTTTCTGTGTAAATTAATATTTTTAATTCATCTATTACCTCTATATTTATATACTTATCAGGTAATTTTCTAACAATATCTAAAATATATTTTCCCTGAATGATGATACTACCTTCTTCTTCAACCTTTACTTCATCTTCATTATTACAATCAATTGTGGTTTGAATAGTTATATCATTATCAGAAGCAGTTAATACTAATTTCTTTTTATTTAGTTCAAATTTAATACCAGCAAGTACAGGTATCAAGTTTTTAGTTGAAATAGCTTTTGATACTTTATTAATGGCATCTAATAATATTTCCTTTTTAATTGTTAATTTCATATTTATTCCTTCTTTCTTATTATTTATTATTGTTATTATTACTGTGGAAAAAGTTAAAAATCCACTTTTCTCATTATTTTACAACAAAATTTAAAATTTTACTATGTGGAAAACTAAAAAGTTATACATATTTATTCACAGCTATCATTGTATATCCTCCTTAATTTTTTCAATAATATTTGCTAAATCCGGGTTTACTTTAATTTCATTTTCAATCTTTTCTACCGAGTGCATAACAGTGGAATGATCTTTTCCACCAAACTCCGTTCCTATTTTAGGAAAAGATTCAGATGTCAATTTTCTACACAAATACATGGCTATTTGCCTAGGAAAGGCAATATTCGAGCTCCTCTTTTTACTTCTTATATCTTCAACACTTATCTGGAAGTATTCCGCTACAACTTTTTGTATTCTATGAACATCATTTTTTTCACTAATTCCCTTACTGATAAAGTCCTTTAAGGCCTCTATTGCCAGTTCTAAGTTAATTTCTGAACCACCCATTATAGCTGAATATGCCACAAGTCTTGTAATTGACCCCTCCAACTGTCTTACATCACTTCCCATATTTGAAGCAATGTATTCAATTACATCTTCTGATATTTCTTTTTCAAAGTTGCCTGCATTATCTTTCTTTTGATAATTTCTACCCTTAAATTAAAGTCTGGTGGAAATATATTAACTGTTAATCCCCAACAAAAGCGAGTTCGTAATCTGTCTTCTAACAGCTTTAAATCATCTGGTGATCTATCAGAGGAAATAATAATTTGCTTAGAATCACTATATAATGTGTTAAATGTATGAAAGAATTCTTGCTGTGTTTGAGTTGCTCCACCTAAAAATTGAATATCATCTATAATTAAAACATCAATATTTCTATATTTATTTTTAAAAAAGTCTACATGATTGAAATTAGTTCCATTATGATCTCTTTTGTTAATTCCTATAAAATCATTAATAAATTCATCACTTGTTACATAAAGAACCCTTCTGTTGCTATTTTCTACAATATAATTACCAATAGCATGCATTAAATGTGTTTTTCCAAGGCCACTATTACCGTATAAGAATAAAGGATTATACATTTTTCCAGGATTTTCAGCCACAGAAAGTGCCGCTGCTTGAGCAAACTTATTACTATTTCCAACTATGAAATTATCAAAAGTATATTTACTATTTAAATTGCTTTGTTCTCTACTTAGATGAGGAACTCCCGTCGGTAAACTTTCCACTTTTTCTGTGGATTTTTCTTTTTCTATTTCTTTTACTTCTTCTTCTAATAAAAATTCGATTTCAAAATTTGTTCCCGTTATTCTATTCAATATATCTTTAATCTGGTCTAAATAGTTGTCCTCCATATGTTTTTTATGGATTTGCATAGGAACAATAATAGTTGCTTTTCCATTTTCTAATTTATATAACTTAGTGTCAACAAACCAGGTAGTATATGCCAAAGATGATAGTTCGTCTTTTATTTGATTTAAAAAATTCTGCCATAAAACATCAACATTCATACTACCATCTCCCCGCAAGATAAAATTTACAACATTATAATAAAGCAAAATGTACAAAAAAGAAACAAAAATTTGAGAAAAATTTAATTAATATAATTATTGATATTGAAAACTGCAATTTTTTTAGAAAAATTTAACAATTTAATAAAAAAACAATATCTAAATATTTTTCTAAAGTCAAAAAAAGGTAAAAATACACAATTTAATGTGCATAAAATATTCAAAAAAATAAGATAAAAAATTATTCACATACAATCCACAGATTAATCCACAATTAAAACATATATATTATAAGGATATATTCTACTTTTCCACATTTTCCACAAAAATGGTATTAACATGTAAGAAAAACCAATCCACAGAGTTGTGGATTTTGTTAATTAAATAAAAAAAACAAAAAAACATCACGAAATTTAAATTATATCCACACATTTTGTTGACAAAAGTATAAATTTCTTATTATAATAATGGAGATTTATGTCTGGAGGTGGAAAGATGAAAAGAACATATCAACCAAATAATCGTAAAAACAAAAAAAATTAGGTTTTTTTGCACGTAAGAAAACAAATATTCTAAATCGTCGTCGTCGCAAAGGTCGTAAAGCTCTTTGTAAATAATCCACTGTTTTAAATAGTGGTTTTTTTAACATTAAGAGGAGTATATATGAAAAAAAAATATATAGTAAAAACGAGGGAAGAGTTTAATTGCCTAATTAAAACAGGAATATGCAGTAAAAATAAGTATTTTGTTATTTACCATCTTCCTAATAATAAGAGTTACGATCGTTTTGGAATTTCGGTCGGTAAAAAGATTGGTAATGCAGTTACAAGAAATAAATATAAAAGAAAAATAAGAAGCATAATCGATAAATATAGAAAAGACTATATAAATTACCAAGACTATATTATAATATTAAGAGGTAGTGCATTATCAGCAAGCTTTCAAGATTTGGAAGAAAGTCTGATTTTTCTACTAAAAAAGGAGAAACCACATGAACAATAAAACCCAATCAAGAAAAAAGAACACAAAAAAACTATTAATATTAATTTTACTTATATTAACTTTAACAACAGGATGTACTAAAACCTTAGTTGATAAAAATAAAAAGGCCATCAAAAATGAAGAAACAGGCCAAAACTTAACAGAAAATATTCTTTGCCAACCAACAAATAAAAAATCCATAGCAAAGTATAAAGAAAATAAAGTTAATATAGATAAGTTACCAACTTGCGATAAATTTAAAATAAATTCAGGAAAATATGAAGGAATCTGGACAACAGTATTTGTTAAACCATTAGCGTTTGTTATTCTTCAGTTAGGTAAAACAACTGGTAATTATGCTATCGCATTGATAATAGTAACTCTTATAATAAGATTAATAACATATCCATTAACAAGAAAAACAGTTAAACAGTCACAAGTAATGCAAGAAGTTAATCCAGAATTACAAAGAATTCAAAAGAAGTATGCCGGTAAACAAGATGAAGAATCATTATCAAAACAATCTCAAGAAATGATGATGTTATATAAGAAATATAACATTAATCCTTTATCAGGATGTTTATTTTCTTTCATTCAATTACCTTTATTCATTGCTTTTTATGAAGCTGTTCAACGTTTCCCAGCTATATTTGAAGATACATTCCTAGGTCTTCAACTTGGGACAACACCATGGGTAGGATTTACAAGAAGTTCTTTCTATATATATATAATACTAATGCTTTTAATCGCAGCTACTACATATTATTCATTTAAAATGAACATGTCATCAAATCAATTAGATAATAGTATGAAATCAATGCCTATATTTATGAGCATAATGATTATCGTAACAGCTCTATTTATGCCATCAGCTTTATGTGTTTACTGGTTCTTTAATAATCTATGTACAATCTTACAAAATAAATTAGTAAAGGTTACAATGACAAAAGATACTTTAAAGAAAGGAAGTAAAAAAAAGTATGGAAAAGCATAAGTTCATAGGAAAATCAAAAGACGAAGCAATTCAACAAGCAAAAATATCATTAGAAGAGTCAAATGTAGATAATCTATTTATTAATGAATTAAGTTCAAAAAAGAGTCTATTTTCTACAAAAGTAGAAATTGAAGTTATAGAAGAAGATGAAATAATAAAATTTATCAAAGAATATATTCAAACCCTATTAAAAAATATGGGATTTAATATAAAAATAGAAGTATTTAATAAAAATAACACTCCCCTATATAAAATTTATTCAGATAATGACTCATTATTAATTGGTAAAAATGGTAAAAATTTGAAATCTCTACAAATACTAGTAGGACAAGCTATAAATAAAGAAATAAATCAAAATTTTAAATTTACCATTGATATAAATGATTATCAAGAAAAGAAAGAACGTAATTTGATACGTTTGGCAAAAAATATTGCAAGAGAAGTATCTCAAACAAAAGTTGAAGCTAAACTTGATTCTATGAATTCTTATGAAAGAAGAATAATCCATAATGCCTTAGCAAATAGCTCAAAAGTTTATACTGAAAGCTGTGGCGAAGAGCCAGAAAGGTACGTTGTAATTAAACCAAAAGGAGAATAATTCTTCTTTTTTTTACATTAAAATGAAAAATAAATACCATCTAAATTGAATACTATCTTAAAAATATAAAGAGCATTATATATTTCCAAAATAAAATGTGCTATAATAAAGACGATTTTATCCATTGTTAATATTTTTGAGAAAGGAGAAAAAAATATGAATGATACAATTGCGGCTATTTCTACTGCTATGGGAGTAGGAGCTATTTCTATAATTAGAGTAAGTGGCAAAGATTCCATTAAAATAGTAAACGAAATATTTACGGGCAAGGATTTAAATGAAGTGCCAACTCATACAATTCACTACGGCCATATAGTTGATGAAAAAATACCAATAGATGAAGTATTAATTACAGTTATGAAAAGTCCCAAGACCTACACCAAAGAAGATATAGTTGAAATAAACTGTCATGGTGGAATTAATACTACAAATAAAATACTAGAAACCGTTCTAAATCATGGAGCACGTCTAGCTGAACCAGGTGAATTTACAAAAAGGGCCTTCCTAAATGGTAGATTAGACTTATCACAAAGCGAGGCCGTAATGGATGTTATAAATAGTAAAAGTAATGATGACAGGATTTTAGCCCTAAAGTCACTTGAAGGACAAACTACCAAAAAAATAAAGAAATTTCGTGCTGAACTAAATGATCTTATCTCTCACATAGAAGTTAATATAGATTTTCCAGAGTATAATGATATTGAAGTAATGACAAAAAATAAAATAGAGAAAAAGTTAAAAAATCAAATAACTGAATTAAAAAAGATAATTGAACAATCAGAAGATAGACAAATAATTAAAGCCGGTATTAAGACATTAATAGTAGGAAGGCCAAATGTTGGAAAAAGTAGCATTTTAAATAATCTATTGGAGTATGATAAGGCAATTGTTACAAACATTGAAGGCACTACTAGAGATATAGTAGAGGGAAATATTTTATTAAAAGGAATACCACTAAACATTATAGACACTGCAGGAATAAGAAAAACATCTGATGTTATAGAACAAATAGGCGTAAAAAAGAGTCTTTCCTTAATCAATGAGGCAGACTTAGTTTTAGTTGTCCTAAATGGAAATGAAGAGATAACTAGTGAAGATTTTGAAATATTAGATAAGACAAAAGATAAAACTAGTATAGTTGTTATTAACAAAAGTGATTTACCACAAAAGATAAATAAAGATTTACTAACTAATAGAATTGTAGTAGAATCTACAACAACAAATGAATTTGGTCTAGAAAACTTAAAATCAAAAATAATTGAAATGTTTAATCTTGATCAAATCTCAACACTAGATCAGACTTATTTAAATAATGCTCGACAACTATCTCTTGCTAAGGAAGCACTTTCTTCATTAGAAGAAGCAGAAAAATCAAGTATTAACAATGTTCCAGTAGATTTAATACAAATAGATTTAATGGATGCATTTACCAAATTAGGTGAAATTATTGGTATAACATATAGTGAAGAAGTTATAAATAATTTGTTTAAAAATTTTTGTGTCGGTAAATAAAAACAAGGAGTTGATATAATGGAATATGAAGCAATAGTAGTAGGTGGTGGACATGCCGGTTGTGAGGCTTCCCTAGCTTGTGCTAGAAAGGGTCACTCTACTCTACTTATAACAGGAAATATAAAAAATATAGCAGATATGCCATGTAACCCATCTATAGGAGGCCCTGCAAAAGGAATTGTTGTAAGAGAAATAGATGCTTTAGGTGGAGAGATGGGTAGAAATGCTGATAAAGCAACACTACAAATGAAAATGCTAAATACAAAGAAGGGACCAGCAGTACAAGCCCTACGAGCACAGGGAGATAAAATAATTTACCCAAGAGAAATGCTAAAAACCTTACAAAATACTACCAATCTTTCAATAAGAGAAGCAATCGTAGAACATCTTATAACAGATAATAATAAAATTAAAGGTGTTGAATTAGAAGATGGCACAAAAATATATTCAAAGGTAGTTATTTTAACAACAGGAACATATCTAAAGGGGGAAATTTTAGTTGGAAGTTCCAAACATAGTGGTGGTCCACATGGAGAAAAGCCAAGTAAGTTTCTAAGTGATGATCTCAAAAAATTAGGTTTCAAAATTCTAAGACTAAAAACTGGAACACCACCTCGTATTGAAAAAAATAGTATAGATTATAGTAAAACAAGTTTGGAACCGGGAGATCAAATACCTCATACCTTCTCTTTTGATAATAAACAATATTATGATGTCGAAAAACAAGAACCTTGTTATTTAATATACACTACACAAGAAACTCATGATATTATCAAGGCCAATTTGGAAAAATCCAGTATGTACGGTGGATATGTAGAAGGCGTTGGTCCACGTTACTGTCCTTCAATAGAAGACAAAGTAGTACGTTTCAGTGATAAAGAACGTCATCAATTGTTTCTAGAACCAGAAAGTAGATATTATGATGATATTTATCTACAAGGTTTTTCTACCAGTATGCCACATGATATACAGGAGCAAATGGTACATTCCCTACCAGGTCTTGAACATGCCAAAATATTAAAATATGCTTATGCCATTGAATATGATGCTATCGATGCTAGACAATTAAAACAAAGTCTTGAAACAAAAGTAATAGAAAATTTATTTACTGCTGGACAAATAAATGGTACAAGTGGGTATGAAGAAGCTGCCGGTCAAGGCCTAATAGCGGGAATAAATGCAGCCCTAAAACTAGAAAATAAGCCACCACTAATCTTAAAGAGAAACGAAGCATACATTGGTGTTTTGATTGATGACCTAACAACTAAGGGTATTAAAGACCCATATCGTTTATTAACTTCTAGAGCTGAGTATCGTTTATTATTGCGCCATGATAATGCAGACCTAAGACTAAGAGATTATGGATATAACATAGGATTAATTAGTGAAACAAAATATCAAGCATTCTTAAACAAGAAAGAACAAATTTTTAATTTAACCGAGTATTTAAAAAATACGAAAATAACTCCAAAAGAAGAAATAAACAAATATTTATTATCTATCCCTACTTCACCACTAAAAGATGGTATAAGTTTGTTAGAATTATTAAAAAGACCAGAAATATCAATTGAAAATATTAAACATTTCGTTGATTTTGATTATTCAGATGAAGTAGTATATCAAGTTATGATAAATGCGAAATATGGTGGCTATATTGAAAAAGCCAACCGTGAAGCTAAAAAAATGCTTGATTTAGAGGAAAAGAAAATCCCAGATGATATAGACTACTCAAAAATTCCAAATATTGCAAGTGAAGCCCGTGAAAAACTAGACAAGATAAGACCAACATCAATCAGACAAGCCACTATGATAAGTGGTGTAAACCCAGCAGATATTTCTGTATTGATGGTTTATTTGAGGAAAGAAGAATATAATGGACATTAATACATTTATAAAAGAGTTAGAAAGCCTAAATATTTATCCTACACAAAAACAATTAGATCAATTAGAGACTTATTACAAGTTAATAATTGATTGGAATAAAAAAATAAATCTCACCAGGATTACAGAAAAAGAAGACGTTTATTTAAAACATTTTTATGATAGTATTCAATATCAAAAGTAATTGATTTAAATAACAAGGCGACCTCTTAGACTTTGGTACTGGTGCTGGATTTCCAGGAATAGTTTTAAAAATTATATATCCAAACTTAAATATAACCTTGGTTGATTCACTACAGAAGAGAATAAATTTCTTAAATACAGTCATTAATTCTTTACAATTAAAGGATATTAAGGCTCTCCATGAACGTGTTGAAAATTTAGAAGTTAAACACTATGACATCATCACAACCCGTGCTGTAGCAAATTTAAGTAAATTACTACAATATACAAATAAACTTATAGATACCAAAACATTGTTTATTCCTCTAAAGGCAAATATAGAAGATGAATTAAAACAGGCCAAAAATGAATTTGTAAAATATCACTTAGAATTAGTTAAACAGGAAACATTTTTCTTACCTATTGAACATAGTATTAGAAATATACTAGTGATAAAAAAGAAATCTTAAATATTATAAAAAGTTGTATTCGGTGTTGATTCACCGTTTTTTCTTGTAATATTTATAAAAAATGATATAATAACATTAGTAAAAGATAAGAATAGAAAGAGGGTTATTGTATGCAGTCAGGTCAAGAAGTTGTATATCTTCATTTAGATGATATCATTCCCAATCGCTTTCAACCACGTGAAGTGTTTGATGAAAGAGCATTAAAAGAATTAGCCGCATCAATCAAAGAACATGGTGTAATCCAACCTATTATTGTTAGACAAGTTAATAATAAATATGAAATTATAGCTGGAGAAAGAAGATATAAGGCATCAGCACTAGCTGGAATGACTAAAATTCCTGCTATTATTAATAATTTAGATGATAAAGAAGCCGCTAAAGTAGCTTTACTAGAAAATTTACAAAGAAAGAACTTAAATCCAATTGAAGAAGCAAGAACATATCAAAAAATTCTTGAACTAGATCAAATGACTCAAGAAACGCTAGCTAAAACTATGGGAAAAAGTCAATCAGCGGTAGCAAATAAATTACGTTTACTTGCTCTACCAGATGAAATTCAAAGAGCTTTATTAAAAGAAAATATATCTGAAAGACACGCTAGAACTCTTTTGAATTTAAAGAACCCAGAACAACAAAAGAAAATGTTAAAAAGAATAATAGCTGAAAAAATGAGTGTTAGAACATTAGAAGAAGAAATTAGAAAAATTAATGATCCTCAAGAATCATTAGCGGAAGGTGGTCAAATGCAAAATAATAATATTAACACAAATAATCAAACTCCATCTTATCAAGTACCTTCATCAACTAATTTAAATTTAACATCATCACCAGCAGCAATGTTTTCCCAAAATACTAATCAAAAGCCAAATTTAATGGATTCTTTTGAAGAACAAAATAGAGAAAACGATAATATTGTAAATTATGGAGAAATAGATGAAGACGAAATAGCACATGCCAATGAACCTAGTTATGATTCATTTACAAGTACCGCAAATAAGGAAATAAATGTAAATCAGTTAAAATCTAATGCCACTGATATTGACAATATTTTATCTCCTAAGAAGGAAGATACAAAAGCACAACAAGATGAACAAAAGCAAAAAATATCAGGTGACCTTGATAGCTTATTAAATATAGCACCACCAACTAATAACAGTTTCAACTTGGCAAGGGATGCAATTAACGATAATGATAATAATGAAAACAATAGCAAAGACTATTTCCAAGCTCCTGACTTAATGTCAGTTCAATTACCTAATTCAAGTAACAATGCTAATGCGATTATAAAAGATTACAATACACCACAACCAAGTGAAAGTATAATAGATTTTACCAATAATAGTGTTGTAGATAATAAAAAAGAACATTTAACAAACTTTAGTGATGCAAATAATACGTTATTTGAAAATAAAAAGGCAGAGCCTCAAAAAACAAAACCAGCAGAGAAAACACTAGGCATGGCTTTGATAGAAGAAACTTATAAGTTGAATCCAAAAGAAAAGGCAAAACAATATAATATTCATCAAATGGTTCAACAAATTAGAGATACAATTCAAACCCTTCAAAGAATGGGCGCTAAAATTGATACAGATGAGATGGATTTTGAAAATCAATATCAAATGGTCATTCGCATAGATAAAAATAGCATTAACTAAAAAGTTGATTTTTCTCAACTTTTTTTGATATTTAGTTTTCAAAGTGTTGTTTTTTTGATAAAATAATAAATGTGAGAAAATAGGGAAAGGTGATTAAGATGGGAAAGATTATTTCATTAGTCAATCAAAAAGGTGGCGTTGGAAAGACAACTACCAGTATAAATCTTTCTGCATCATTAGCGGTATTAAATAAAAAGGTATTATTAATAGATTTAGACCCACAAGGAAATACAACTACTGGTGTTGGAATTAATAAAGCTGATATAGAAAGAAGTATTTATGATGTTTTAACAGATAAATGTCAAATTAGTGATGCTATCATCAGAACAAAATATAAGGGCCTATATGTTTTACCAGCAACAATTAATCTTGCTGGATTAGACATTGAGTTGATAGAAAAAGGACAAACTGATCCAGGTTTTACAAAAGGTTCTCAATTAAAAAAGCATTTAGATGAAATTAAGGATAAATTTGATTATATTATAATTGATTGTCCACCTTCACTAGGCTTAATTACAACTAATGCCTTAACAGCATCTAATTCTGTAATAATACCAGTGCAATGTGAATTCTTTGCTCTAGAAGGAATTATGCAACTATTAAATACAATTATGTTAGCTCAAAAATCTTTAAATCCTAACTTAGAAATAGAAGGTGTTTTACTAACAATGCTAGATTCAAGAACAAATTTAGGTATAGAAGTGTTGATGATATTAGAAAATTCTTTAAAGAAAAAGTATATAATACAATTATACCTAGATTAATAAGATTAACTGAGGCTCCATCACATGGAGAACCAATAATTGCATATGATCCAAAAAGTAGAGGTTCAGCTGCCTATCTAAATTTAGCGAAGGAAGTGATTGAAAGAAATGGAAAATAATAACATTCAAAGAAAAGCCTTAGGAAAAGGTTTAGAAGAATTATTTCATAGTGAACCTATAGATTTTAATAAGGTAGAAGAAAAAATTGTAAGTAGTACACCAAAAGATGAAATCATCATGGTTAAATTATCTGATTTAAGAAGCAATCCATATCAGCCAAGAAAAATTTTTGATGAGAATGCCCTAGAAGAATTAGCTGCATCAATCAAAGAACATGGCGTTTTTCAGCCAATTATAGTAAAGCCAAGTATCAAAGGATATGAGATTATAGCTGGAGAAAGGCGAGTTAAAGCTTCTCTTTTAGCTGGCTAAAAGAAATACCAGCCATAGTAAGAGAATTCAGTGATGCTGAAATGATGGAAATTGCTTTATTAGAAAATTTACAAAGAGAAAATCTTACATCAATTGAAGAAGCAAATGCCTATAAAAAATTAGCAGAAACCCTAAATTTAACCCAAGATGAATTAGCTAAAAGAGTTGGTAAAAGTAGATCATATATAACAAATACTTTAGGATTATTATCCCTACCAAGTGAAACACAAAATCTAATTAATGAACACAAAATATCAATGGGTCATGCCAAAATATTAAGTAAATTAGAAGACAAATACCAAATTCAAGAGTTAACTGATAAAATTATCACAGAAGGAATAAGCGTTCGACAACTAGAAGAAATTACATCTTCCCCTGCTCAATTTACCAGAAAAAACAAAATTAATACTTCAAAACATCAAAAAAATGAACAATATGCTTACTTAGAAGATATTTTAAATGAAAAGTTAGGTACAAAAGTAAAAATAAAAAATAATAAATTAGAAATATCATTTACTAATTCAAATGATTTAAATCGTCTCCTTGAAATAATGAATTTAGATAAATAATGATAAGGAGATAATATAGTGAATAATTTACCTAAATTATATAATATTGATTTAAAATATTTTATCTATCCCATTCTTTATATTTTAATAGGCTATTTAATATATAAACTTATAGATAGAGTTATTGAAAAATCATTTACAAAACACACCTTTAAAACATTAAAGGATAGACATAATCAAAAAAGATTAGAAACAATAAAAACACTTATTTCTAATTTATTAAAGTACTTGATAATAATTTTTGTTGTCCTAGCTATCTTATCCTTATATGGAATCAATGTTAAGTCTATTTTAGCCGGAGTTGGAATAACAGCTGCTATTGTAGGATTAGCCTGCCAAGATATAGCTAAAGATTTATTAGCTGGTATTTTTATAGTAGCAGAAGATCAGTATGAGATAGGAGATACAATAGAAATAGATGGATTTATGGGAGAAGTTGTTTTTATTGGATTAAAGACAACTAGAATTAAGGACTATAAAGGAAGAGTAAAAATTATTTCTAATCATACCATCACGGAAGTAATAAATTATAATTTAAATAACTCCTTAGCTATAGTAGATGTTTCGGTTGGATATGAAGAAAACAATGATAAAGTAGAAACTGTTTTAACAGAATTAGTATCTACCCTATCTTCTATCATTCCACATTCTAAAGGAGAAGCTAAATTACTAGGAATAGATAATCTAGGAGATTCTGCTGTTATATATAGAATAACCTGTCCAGTAGCATCTAATAAACAATTTGAAGCTGAAAGAATTATGCGAAAAGGATAAAAAAAGTTTTAGATCAAGAACAAATAAAAATACCATATCCACAGATAGAGGTGCATAGTAATGGAAAATAAAGAATATAGTATTGGAACAATATTAAGACTTAAGAAGAAACATCCATGTGGCGGATATGATTGGGTTGTTACTAGACTTGGAGCAGATATTAAGATAAAATGTTTAACATGTGATAGAAGTATTCTAATTCCTAGAATAACCCTAAATAAAAGAATAAAGAAAATAGTAACGGATGGTGAGTAAAATGCCAGAAAAGAAAAAATTAAAACTAAAGAAGTTTTTCTTTCATCCAATTACCATGTTTTTAGTTGGAACAATACTAGTAATGCTAATAAGTCTAATCCTATCATCATTTGAAATGCAATCTACTTACAACAGTATTACAACAAATGGTAAAGATCTAACATCAAAATTAGTAGTAGTTGAAAACTTATTTAATTATGAAAATCTAAAATATCTAATAAGTAATACGGTGAAAAATTTCATGGGATTTTCACCATTATGTATGCTTTTAATATCTTTAATTGGTATAAGTATCGCAAAAGCTACAGGTTTAATAGATATTATATCAACTAAACACATTAGAAAACTATCAAAGTATCAATTAACCTATTTAGTATTACTATTAGGTGTTATATCATCAATAGTTAATGAGGTAGGATATGTAATCTTAATACCATTAGCCGCATTAGTCTATGAAAAAAATGGCCGTAATCCCCTACTTGGAGTAGTAACAGCATTCTGTGGAGTTGCCTTTGGTTATGGAGTATCAATATTTGTAGGATCACAAGAAGTTGCACTAATTCCTTATACGAAAAGTGCTGCTCATCTAATTGATAGCAGTGCTCATATTAGTTTGACATCAAATCTAATATTTATCATAGTATCATCCCTTCTCCTACCATTAATGGGAACACCAATAATTGAAAAATTAATAAGTCCTAAATTACCAAAATTTCATCGACATGATAAGGTCACAGGAAAAACACTTCAAACTAGTGAGTTGTTATTAAGTGATATTACTGATGAAGAAGAAAAAAGAATAGCTTTTGAAAAGAATAGTAAGAGAGGGTTAAAATATGCCTTAATTGTTTCAATTATAGTAATTTTACTCTTTGCTTATATGATCATTCCAAATTTACCTGGATCAGGACTACTACTTGATATGACAGCCAAAACCTATTTAGATCAATTATTTGGTTCTACATCTTATTTTCAAGATGGTTTTACATATATGGTAGCAATTCTTTTTATTACAACAGGTCTTGCCTATGGTATAGGAGCAAAAACAATTAAAAATGATCGTGACTTAATAGAAAAAACATCAGATACCTTTAAAGATCTTGGTATGGTTTTACTAATGATATTTGTTTTTTCTCAATTTATAACTGTATGGAAACAATCTAATATAGGTATTGTATTCACCAGTTGGTGTGCAAATTTATTGAGTCATTTAGAATTTGATGGAATACCTTTAATAGTAATTACAATTATTATCATTTCTATATCAAACTTCTTTTGTACAAGTCTAAATACAAAATGGATGATTTTTTCTTCTGTGGTTGTTCCATTATTTATGCAAAATAATATATCTCCTCAATTTGCGCAGATTGTTATGAGAGCAGGTCAATCAATTACTGCAGGAATCAGTCCATTTATGGTATTCTTTGTAATCTATTTAGCTTATCTAAATATATATAACCAAAACAAAGAACGTCCTATAACAATTAAACAATCAATAAGTTTTGTCATTCCATACTTTGCTATTGCAGCACTAGCCTGGATACTAATTATTGTTCTTTGGTATGTAGCGGGAATTCCGATAGGACCTAATATAAAACCAACAATTTAAGCACTTAGGTGCTTTTTTTGTATAATATTATTTTTTGATATGTTATAATATAATGAGAAAAGAGGTATTAGTATGAGTTTAACAGCAGGAATAGTAGGTTTACCTAATGTAGGAAAATCAACTCTATTTAATGCAATTACAAAAAAACATATTTTAGCGGAAAATTATCCTTTTGCGACAATTGAACCAAATGTAGGAATTGTAACAGTTCCAGACGAAAGAATAAACAAATTAAATGAAATGTATCAACCAGAAAGACTAATTCCAACAGCCTATGAATTTACAGATATAGCTGGTTTGGTTAAAGGTGCTTCACAAGGAGAAGGATTAGGTAACAAGTTTTTATCACATATAAGAGAAACAGATGCTATCTGTGAAGTAGTAAGATGTTTTAAAGATAATAGTATTATTCATGTTGATGGAAATGTTGACCCTATAAGAGATATTGAAACTATTAATTTAGAATTGGCTATAGCTGATTTAGATATAATCAATAATAGATTAGAAAAAGTGGCTAAAAAAGCCAGAACAACAAAAAATAAAGAAGACCTTCTAGAAGTTGAGACACTTGAAAAGTCCAAAGACTACTTAGAAAAAAATGTTCCTCTAAGATTAGTTGAATATAGTGATGAAGAACGATTAATTTTGAAAAATTATAGTTTTCTAACCTTAAAACCAATTATATATTTAGCAAACGTTTCTGAAGAAGATCTTGCCAAAGAAGATAATGAATATGTAAAATGTGTTAAAGAATATGCAACAAAGGAAAAAGCTCCAGTAGTAGTATTATGTGCCAAAGTAGAAGAGGAATTAAGTGAGTTAAGTGATTCTGATAAAGAAGAGCTATTAAGTGCTTTAGGAATCGGAGTTAGTGGTCTAGACAAACTAATTAAAGCAACTTATGATTTATTAGGACTAGCTACATATTTTACGGTAGGAAAAGATGAGGTAAGAGCATGGACATTTAAAAAAGGAATGAATGCTAAAAAATGTGCAGGAATAATCCACACCGATTTTGAAAAAGGCTTCATTAAGGCAGAAGTCATGAGCTATGATGATTTAATTAAATACGGTAGTGAATTAAAATAAAAGAAGCCGGAAGAGCAAGACTTGAAGGTAAAGACTACATTATGCAAGATGGCGACATTTGTTACTTTAGATTTAACAAATAATAAAAAGTAAAGCTTTACAATGAAACAAAACTTTGCTATAATACACTCGAGTATTTTAAATACTCCTTACCTTAGTGTATAAGGTCATATGTCCAAGAGGAGGTGTAACAATGAATAAATATGAAATCACATTTATCGTAAAATCAGACATGGAAGAAGCAGAAATTAAAAAAACTGCAGAAGCAATGAAAAAGGTTTTAACAGATAAAAACGCTAAAATTTTAGAAGAAAAAGTAATGGGACAAAGAGAATTAGCATATGAAATCAACAAAATGAAAACAGGTTACTATTTTCTATATGTAGTTGAAGCTGATAGCGATACAGTCAAAGAATTTAATCGTGTATCAGGAATCAACGAAAATTTACTTCGTCATTTAATCGTTAAAGTAGAAGACTAAGAAGTGAGGAAAAATTATGAATAAAGTATTTTTAATAGGTCGACTAACAAGAGATCCAGAATTAAGATATACAGGTAATAATACAGCTGTTGCATCTTTTTCCATTGCTGTAAATAGAAATTTTACTAATCAATCAGGAGAAAGAGAAGCAGACTTTATTAATATAGTTGTATGGCGTAAACAAGCTGAAAATGTTAAAAACTATTTAACGCAAGGTAGTCAAGTTGCAATAGATGGTCGTATTCAAACAAGAAGTTATGATGATCAAGACGGAAAAAAGAGATACGTTACAGAAGTTATTGCTGATAATGTTGAATTCTTAGGAAGTAAAGGACAAAGTTCTTCTGCTCCAACATCAACTGAATCAAGAACTTCTTCTACAGAACCAACTCCATATGATTTTGCAACCCCAGAACAAAAGACCACTAATGTTGATAGTAATCCTTTCGCAGATTTTGGATCAAGTATTGAAATTAGCGATGATGAATTACCATTTTAAAAAGGAGGGTGTATAATATGGCAGAATTTTACCGTAAAAGAAAAAAGATTTGTATGCTATGCGCTGGAAAGAAAATTAAATACAATGAACCAGAAACATAAAAAAATATATTAATGAAAAAGGTAAGATTGTTTCTAGAAGAATAACAGGAACATGTGCAAAGCATCAAAGAGAAGTTGCAAGAGAAATAAAGAGAGCTCGTGCAATCGCAATATTACCATATACAAAATAGGAAAATTCCTATTTTTTTCTTTTTATATAAGACTACTCCCCTATTTTTCCTTTAAAAAAAAGTCAAAATATTATATAATTATATTGGGGAATTAACAGGAGGCAAATATGGATGATAATATTGAAATAAAACATCTCAAAAAAAGTATAAAAAAAGCCAAAACAGTTTTTCTAATGGCACATAAAAACCTTGATTTAGATGCTATTGGCAGTTGTTTAGGAATGTATTATATATTATCAAATCTCAAAAAAGACTGTTATATAATAATTGATGATAAAGATAAAGAAATGGGTGTAGATAAAGTTCTACATGAAGTAGAAGGTTGTTATAATATAATTAAGTCATCAGACTTGCCCATATATCTAAATAAAAAACAAAAAAATAATTTATTAATTATCTTAGATACTAATAAGAAGGATTTATTACAAAATAAAGAATGCTTAGATTATTTTAAACAAATTTTAATAATAGATCATCATGAACAAGGCAAAACAACTATAAAAGATGTCATGAAGTTAATAGATTCTAATTTCTCTAGTGCTTGTGAATTAGTAGTAAAAATTAGTGAACTTTTTAACATAGAGTTTACTCCCTACATTGCAACACTCCTATTATCTGGAATAGTATTAGATACTAATAATTTTACATTAAATACAGATGATAACACATTCTATACAGCTTATTACTTAACAGCCATAGGTGCTAGTCCCAAAAAAGTTCAATATCTCCTAAAGCAAGAACTAAGTGACTATATTGAACAACAAAAATTACTTACTAATATTGAAATGCTAGATAAAAAAATTGCCATAGCTAAAGGAACACCATATGTAACATATCGTCGAGAAGACTTAGCCAAAACGGCTGATACCCTACTCTTTTTTAATAATGTGAGGCCTCATTTGTAATTGGAAAAATAGGCAAAACAACAATCGGCATATCTGCAAGATCATTAGGAAACTACGATATCGAAAAAATACTTATAAAATTTGGTGGTGGCAGTAACAAATATAATGGTGCCGCAATCATAGAAAACAAAAATATCAGCGAAGTATTAGAAAAATTAAGAAGACTCTTAAAGGAGGAGGAATAGTATGCAAGTTATATTTATTAAAGATTTAAAAAAGCAAGGAAAAAAGGGCGAAGTGAAAAACGTTAAAGATGGTTATGCCCAAAACTTTCTTATAAAAAATGGTTATGCTGTTCAAGTAAATGAAAAGAACTTAAAAGAGTTAGAAAGAAATAATAAAAAAGAAGACGAAGAAAATAAACGCTTAAGTGAGGAAGCCAAACTAATAAAAGAAAAGCTCGAAAAAGAAACATTAACATTTACTGTAAGAACAGGAAATGGAGATAGAGTTTTTGGTAGTATCAGTGTAAAACAAATTAAAGATGAATTAGCAAAAAAAGGATATAAAATCGATAAAAATCAAATTATTATTGATGTACCTATCTCTTGTTTAGGCTTTCATTATGTAAAAGTTGAACTATATCAAAAAATAAATGCAAAAGTAAAAGTACACGTTATAAAATAGAGGTGATTTTATGGCTCTTAGAACAATGCCAAATAACATAGAAGCAGAAAAATCCGTTTTAGGAGCCTGCTTTTTATCAAAGTATGCCTTAGAAAAGGCTTGTGATAACTTAAGTCAAGAAAAGTTTTTTGATGAGAAAAATGGAAAAATTTTCGCAGCTATATCAAAAATGCATGAAGAAAAAACTCCACTTGATTTAACAACCCTAACAACAGAATTACAAAATAGGAATACATTACATGAAATAGGTGGTGTAGAATATTTAACAGAAATTTTAAATTTCGTTCCTACTGCCACTAATATTGATTACTATATAAAGGATGTAGAAGAGTCTGCCCTACTTCGTAATTTAATTGAAACAGCAACCTCAATTGCTACTGATGGTTATAATACAGAAGATGATGTAAATGAAACTTTAGATTCTGCAGAAAGAAAAATCTTAAATATAGTTAAAAATCGTAAAACTACAGAATTTAAATCGATTCAAGAGGTTATGGCTAGAACAGAGGCAAATCTTGAACAATTAGCGGAGTCTAAAGGTGAAGTGACAGGTCTTGCTACAGGATGGTATGATTTAGATAAGTTAACGGCCGGACTTCATGAAAATCAGTTAATAATAATTGCGGCTCGTCCAGCAATGGGAAAAACTGCCTTTGCACTTAATTTAGCTACTAATGTTGCCATAAATAGTGGTAAAACAGTGGCTCTATTCAACCTAGAAATGGGTGCTGAACAATTAGCTAATCGTATTATTTCATCACTAGGTCAAATAGAAGGATATAAATTACAAACAGGTAGATTAATGAATGAGGACTGGAAAAGAGTAAATGAAGCTGTTAGTCAATTAGAAGATGCTAATATGTTTATAGACGATACACCAGGTATAACTGTTGGAGAAATACGTGCCAAGTGTCGTCGACTTGCTAGCAGTGAAAAAGGCCTAGGACTAATTATAATCGATATTTGCAGTTAATTTCAGGTGGAAAAAATTATGGTTCCAACCGTCAACAAGAAGTATCTGACGTATCAAGAGCCTTAAAAACTATGGCTATGGAACTCCATGTTCCAGTTATTGCCCTAGCCCAGTTATCCCGTGCTGTTGAAGGACGTGAAGATAAAAGACCATTAATGAGCGATTTACGTGAATCAGGATCAATCGAACAAGATGCTGATATTGTATCATTCTTATATCGCGATGATTATTACAATAAAGAAGCACGTAATGATGATAATACAAGTATCAGTGAACTAATAATAGCCAAGCATCGTAACGGTCCAACTGCTACAATAGAATTATTATTTAAAAAGAACACAAGTACATTTCTAAACTTAAGAAAAGAAGATAAAGAGGTATAAAGTATGCATATATCAAAAAAAATAATATTAATAATTTTACTTCTATTTAATTTTAACTTATTTTTAGGTGCCAAGACATTTAATGCAACACCTCAAAAAGTATATAGAGTATATTTAGGAGGTCAATCATTAGGCGTTATAAAATCAAAAAAATCTTTAGAACAACATATGATAAAGAACAGGAAGCTCTAAAGAAAATGTATAATGTTGATAAAATCTATGCACCAGATAATTTACATATTCAAAAAGAAATAACCTATAATGAAAAAATATACACTACAGAACAAATATATGAAAAAATAAAAGACAAAAGTTATTTTACCGTTCGTGGATATGCCATAACAATAAAAGCTACGAAAGATACAACGTCAACTGTTGAAAAAAAAGCTAACAAAACTCAAACAATTTATGTTTTAGATAAGTCAGTATTCACAAAAGCTGTGGATAAAACAGTTAGATCATTTGTAAGTAGTGAAGATTATAAAAAATATGAATCAAATAAAAAACAAACTATTAATGGAACAGGAAAAATAGTGGAAAAAATTTATATAGAAAATGAAATAAAAATAAAAAAACAAAATATTTCTGTTAATCAAACAATTTACTTAGACACAGATGATTTAGCCAAATATTTATTATTTGGTACAACTGAATCACAAGCTGAATATACAGTAAAAGCAGGAGATACAATATCATCAGTTGCTTACAATAATAAAATGTCTAGTGATGAATTTTTATTAATGAATCCAGAATTTAAGAATGAAAATGCTCTTTTATATGCTGGGCAAAACGTTAAGATAGGTATACTTAATCCACAGTTTAATATTGTTCAAGAAGATGAACAAGTATCTCTTGAAGAACAAAAGTATTCTACTGAAACAAGATATGATAATAGTAAAAATGTTGGATATCAACAAGTTGAACAAGCCGGAGTTAATGGAGTTAATAAAGTTACCCAAAAAATTAGAAAAATTAATGGTGAAACAACTAATATCGTTACAACAAATACAGAACAAATAAAACCTGTTACGAATGAAATTGTCATTAAAGGTGGAAAACAGTCGAATTATACTTATTCTGGTGGAAGATATGGAACTGTTATAGCTACCAAGGGACAATGGGGATGGCCTGCATCTTGTTCTTCTGTTTCCAGTGGCTTTGGATATCGTTGGGGAACATTACACGATGGTACTGATATTGCCGGTTGTGGATATGGTTCTAATATATTTGCTGCCGAAGGAGGAACTGTTGTAGAATCTAAAAAGAAACCAGGACGTTATCCAGGTGGATATGAGATAACGGGGAATATATAATTATTGACCATCATAATGGTTTCTATACAATCTATGCCCATATTTGCCCAGGATGTCGTTACGTTAGTGCTGGAGATAATGTATCGAAGGGTCAAGTAATAGGTGGAATGGGTCATACCGGGCCGCAACTGGAACTCACTTACATTTTGGTTTGTGGAGTGGTTATCCATACCGTGGCGGTAGAGCCCTAAATGCGATGAGTGTGTATTAATATGAAGTTTCAGACATTAGCGAGTGGTTCCAAGGGCAACAGCGCCATAGTTATATGTGATAATATAAAACTTTTAATAGATGATGGGATATCTTATCTATCACTAAAAAGAAAATTAGAAAATTTATCATTAACATTTGATGATTTGACAGGTATACTAATTACCCATAGTCATAGCGATCACATAAAAGGCCTACAATCACTTATTAAACACACTCACCTAAAAGTCATGATTCCAGAAAAAATGTATGAAGACCTATCCCAAATAGTACCAAAAAACCGCGCTATTTATTTGAAAGATACTAATATCTTAGATCAAGTTACAATAAATTTAATTCACACATCTCACGATGTTGCATGCTCCGTTGGCTTCTTAATAACTTATCAAGATAAAAGTTTAGTTTATATTACTGATACTGGCTATATAAACAAAAAAATTCTTCCTGAAATTACTAATAAAAGCATTTATTTAATAGAAAGTAATCACGATGAAGAAATGTTAATGAATGGTCCTTATCCTCCATTTTTAAAACAAAGAGTTATAGGGGACTATGGCCATCTATCAAATAATACAACTGCTTCATATTTAAAAAAAATAGTAGGCGCAGAAACTAAATATGTTCTTCTAGCCCATTTAAGTGAAAAAAATAATAAAGAATCCCTTGCCATGAGCGCAACATCTAAAGCTCTAGACAACAAAAATATTAAAATATCTATTGCTCGACAAGATGAGGAAAGCGAATTAATAGAGGTTTAAAATGATCAAAATAATATGCATAGGAAAAATAAAAGAAAAATACTTTATTGATGCCATCAAGAGTATTGTAAAAGGCTACAAAAATATACCAAATTAAAGATAATTGAGCTACCAGATGAAGGCCTAGTAGAAAAAACAAAGGCTATTAATATTGAAGGAGAAAATATTTTAAAACATCTTGACTCTAAAGACTATATCATTAGTATGGATATAGCAGGAAAACAAATGAATTCTATAGAATTTGCAAAAAAGATAGATGGTATATCCCAATTTAAAGTAATATTACATTTATTATTGGC
>ERZ859980.419-NODE-419-length-27882-cov-1.989578_pt1 | contig 27882 bp, 43 predicted proteins | sample MGYA00509984_ERZ859980 | MGnify/ENA primary metagenome ERZ859980 (study PRJEB30046, sample SAMN00715173) | human gut metagenome | study: EMG produced TPA metagenomics assembly of the A metagenome-wide association study of gut microbiota in type 2... | reverse complement strand
GTTTTAGATATTCTTTTTTTTGTGAAAATCTCCAGATGGTCTAAGTTTCGTTTAACTTAATAAAAAGAAGAAATTTTCATTTGACGGAGAAAAACACTTTATAAATATAAATAGTGTAATTATCAAATGAATAAATTACACTATTTATTGAGTTTATGATATTAAGTTTAATGGACGAATATTTATTATATTCAAAGTTACTTATTAGCTAATTTTGAGAGATTCAGAATATTAATTATTTTCTATAATTTCAAAATTACTAAGATCAGGTAATGCTACGTTTTCATCAGTAATATCATTAAAACTAGATTCAATTAATATAGTAGTATTGTTATTATTTGTTATACCAGTACATAAATAATTATTTTTATTTATATATGTGAAATTATTATCTGAAAGTTTTATTTCATAACATTTTATTCCATAAAAATTTTGGCTAGATATTGAACTTGTAAATGCTAATTGAATGTATTGTCCAATATTATGTGCTCCTAATTCATTATACAATATACTAGAACCTAAAAGATTTTCTAAATCATTTACCTTTGTAGCAGATTTAATTTCTTTACCATTTATTTGAATATCTGAAATTATCCAACCAATGTTTTGATTATAATCTTTATATATTAATCTAGTACCATCTTCTGATGAACGTTTGTATAAAGATATATTATCTTTTCTCCAAGTTTCAATCTCGATATTATTAGAGATTTTGTATTTCTGATGAAAATTTGTTATTTGAGAGTATTCTTTCATTTGTTTATCATATTTATAAATAATGTATGTTTTTCTGGCTAAATTCCCAATAAATGAAATAATAATAATGAATATTATAAAAAATAAAATTTTTTTATTCATAAAAATCACCTCCTTTTAAAGAGAGTATATAATATATATATTTATTTTTCAATATTTTTTGAAAAATAAGAAAACATAAAATTTACTAATGAAAAAAGAAAGGATAATATGATTAAAAGTTTCAAGAAGATTTTTGCAATTATGCTATCTGTTTTTATGCTTTCATTATTTACAATTTCTGCATTTGCTTTAGAAAATGTTTCTACCGTGTTAGATGGTCATTTTCCTGATTATGCAAGTTATTGGTATAATTCATTTGATGATAAAACTGAATTTGATTTGTTGGTATTAGTAAATACATCTGGAAAAAGTCAAACAGGAATTACAATAGGAGTTAATTCTTTTGGGAGTCAAACCGCTGTATATTATCGAGTTTATAATGCTGATACAGGGAGATTGCTCTATAAGGCAGATAATCAAGCTGATTACCTTTGGAATGTTGAAGGGTTAAATCAAGTAGTTTTGCAACTTCCAACTTGCCGAATGTATAAAGTAAAGTGTTTTGTAATATCTTTTCCGGAGAATACTAGCGAAAGAGTTATGGTTTGGACTTATTAAAAGTGTAGTTTTATTATAATTTAGTAAATTTTATGTTTTGCGCCAATTAATATATTTAATTGGCGATTTTTTATTATAAAAAAATAGTCTTTATATTATAAATAAAGACTATCTAAGAATAATTTATTTTTTACTTAATTAAAAATAATTCCAGTTTCATTAAAATTTTCTTTTGCAGAAATTTCTAAATTATCAACAGCTTGGTATCCTAAAAATCTACTAACATTTTTTTGAGTAATACCAGTTTCAGTTGCAATAGTATCTATTGAAGAGAAACCATTTAAATCTATGTATTTTCTAAAAGTAGACAATTCTAGATTATCTCTATTAGCACATTTTGGACAAACATCTCCAGAATTTGTGTAAAAAGCTCCACAACGATTGCATTTATTTAATTCCATATAAACCTCCATCTTAAGTAGATATTTAATAATATTCTGTAAAATAAAAAATATGTAAAACTACTTAAATAAAATTAATATAATTTCTTAGCTGATTTTATCATAAAAAAAAGAAAAATGGAATAGATTCTAGAAAAAATTTTATAAATAAAATGAGCATTAAAGTAATAGAAAAACATATTATAAAATAGATTATGTAGAGGAGAAATATTATGAAAAAGGTTCTATTTATTTTACACAAAAAATATTATAATAATAATTATATGATATATATGAAAATACTGAAATTAGCAGGATATGAAATACATATTATAACCAATATAAAGGAAACAATAAAATATTGTGATATACAAAAAGAATTAACATTAGATATATTTAAGGTAAAAAATAAGATAAATAATTATGAAATGATATTTTGTAATTCTAGAATAATAGAAATAATAATAAAAATCATTAAATTTAAAGAAAAAAACAAAATTATATATATAAATAACACAGGAAGTTTTCAAAATAATAAAATAGTTAACTATAATGATAAGTCTTATAATAATAAAGAAGATTATATATTTTGTAGTATAGGAGAATTTAATAAACATAATAATCAAATTATGCAACTTGAATCTATGATAAGAATAATAAAAAAATATCCTCAAGTCAAATTAATGTTAATAGGACAAGGAAAGCTAAAAGATTATTATGAGCACATAATTGATAAATATGGATTAAGTGAAAATGTTGAAATAGTAGAAAATATGAGTTTTAAAATTGACATTATAAAAAAATCAAATTGTATTATATCAACTAGAAAAAGAGAAGAATTTGCATTAGATAATATAATAGCAATAATTCTAAACAAACCAATACTTGTATCAAATGTTGGAATAAATAAACTAATTTTTAAACAAGAAAATATTTTTTATAATTCAGATGAGTTAAAAGAAAAAATGAAAAGTAATATAGAAGAAAATAAAGATTTTGAAAAGTATTATGATATTGAATTAAATGAAAGAGAAGAAATATTAAAAAGCGAAAGTATTTAAACTTTCGCTTTTTTGGATTATAGCAAAATTACATTTGTTGATTTCCAGGTATAAAATAATCAACAACTCCATAAATTAGTGCCCCAATAATTGCAGCCATCCAAGAAATTGAGTATCCAGCTACAAAAAATTGAGTCAAATATAATATAATAGCTGCTAATGCAAAACCTACAAATCCTTTTCCAAAAGGACTAGCATGTAAACCTGTGAATTTGACAATTAAATAGTCCATAATAGTTAAAACAATTGCAGCAATAGCTAAAGCCCAAATATTATTTATAGAGAACCCAGGCGTAAAAAATGCTGTAATTGCTAAAACTATAGCAGCTGTAACTAATCTGCCGACAATTTGCCAAACTGTAGATGTTCCATTAGAAGTATTAGAATTACTTTGTGTATTATTTGCCATATAAAAACCTCCTTATTAAAAATTTCAAGGTTACAAAATTATTATTTACATCAAAAAAAATATTATACAAAAATCGTATAAAATTATAAAAAGTGAAGAAAATACAATTAAAAATTCAAAAAGAAGAGAGGATTTTATGCTAATAACTTTTTTGAGAGCAATATTTTTATACATAGTTGTTTTAATTGTGATGAGATTAATGGGAAAAAGAGAAATTGGACAGATGCAACCATTTGAATTAGCAATATCAATAATGATAGCAGATTTAGCTGCTACGCCTATGGCAGAGACAGGAATACCAATATCAAATGGAATTGTACCTATTTTAGGACTATTAGTCATGCATCTAGTTATATCAACATTAAACATAAAAAGTACAAAAGCAAGAGAAATTATATGTGGAAAACCATCAATATTAATATATAGAGGAAAGATAGATGAAAAAACTTTAAGAAAAGAAAGATTTACTATTAATGAACTTGAAGAAAGATTGAGAGACAATAATATATTTAATATAGGAGATGTAGATTATGCAATATTAGAAACTAGTGGGCAAGTAACAGTTATACCAAAGCCTAATAAAAGAAATACAACTCCAGAAGATTTTAATATAGAACCAGAATATGAGGGGATTTCGTATGATTTAGTAGTAGATGGAAAAGTAATGTATAAAAATTTGGAAAAAATAGGTAAAAACTATAAATGGCTTGAGAGACAATCAGAAAAATTTGGAATAAAACCAGAAGAGGCATTAATAATTACGATTGATGGAAATAATAACTTTTTTTGTCAACCCTTACAAAATAAAAATTAGAGGTGAAAAAAATGTATAAAGAAACAACTATATGTATATGTATTATTATATTAATAATATGGTTAGATATATTAACTCAAAATTATACAAAAACATCAACAATTGAAATAACTGAATGTTTATCTGAATTAAAAAAAGAAATTGAGGATAAAAGTTTAGAAAATGCAAAAGAAAAACTTGGAGAATTAGACAAAAAATGGGATGAGAAACATGATAAGCTTGCATATTATATTGAACATGATGAACTTGAAAAAGTGGATACAGCAATAGTACAAGTTAAGAGTTTTGTAGAAAATGAAGAGATTCCATCTGCAATAGCAGAATTAGAAACAGGAAAATTTGTATTAGAACATATAGAAAGAAAATATAAATTTAATTTACAAAATATTTTTTAATAAAGAATAAAATTGACAAATATAAATAAATGCTATATTATACAGAAGTACGCCTATTGGCAATATTATAATTAATAAAGAATGGGGGATAAATATGGCTACTATTGATAATTATTCATTCATTTGTGTTGAAAATGAAAGAATGAGATTTGCTAGACCAAATGATATGAATGATCCTAAACGGAAAATCATTATTGTAGGAACATTATGCGGAAGTCAAAATGATAAGACATTACAAATTATCGAAGTAGAAAGGTATGAAAAAACTTATATTGTAGGAAAATATAGATCTTTTAATTCTATTTATTATATTGGAAAAAAATCTAAAGAAATGAAAGGATTTGAAAGGATGATAAGAGAAAATATTCCTGTAATCACGAGTTTTAGAATTGGATATGCATATAGACCAGAAGCAATTGGAAAACATATTCCATGTATTATTGGTAAAGTAGAACACGAAGAAGATGAACAAATTATTTATGTAGAAGAGCAAAACTTTGAGGAGAATACTATTACAGATATAAATGGAAGAAAATATTTTATTGATTGGTTAGGTATGGACCCAAGACAGTATCAAAACTTGGTTGCAGAATTGAATAATAAGTTTCCTAAAAAGTTAAAGAAATATTTCATGAGTTTTTGTGGTAAAGGCTTGAAATTTGATATGATTGCTTTAAATGATAGCCTTCCTATTCTTGGAGTTGCAGGAGCATTCAAAATTAAATGATTCTGAAAAAACTTGTCTTGAAAAAGGCAAGTTTTTTGTGTGTATATGAAAATATATAAACAAAAATGAAAAAAGTGAATATATTAATAAAAAGGAGTAGACTGTATGGAAGATAATATAATAATTGAAGATATAGAATTTAAAGAAGAACTATATCGAAAAAATATAGAAAAAGAAGAAATTAAAATATCAAATATTCATGGAATAGGAGATGAAAAAAATGCAAATAACTAGAATGTTTGTGCCTAAATATAAGTATGATATAAAATGTCCGTATGAAATGCAACCTGAATTTATTATAGTTCATAATACAGAAAATGATGCATCTGCAATGGCAGAAATATCATATATGATAGGAAATAACAAAAAAGTATCATTTCATTGTGCTGTTGATAATATAAGGATTGTACAAGGAGTTATGTTTAACCGTAATACGTGGAATGCAGGTGATGGAGTAAATGGTGAGGGTAATAGAAAAGGAATTTCTATAGAAATTTGTTATTCAAAATCAGGAGGAGAAGAATTTGAAGATGCCCAAAGACTTACTGCAGAATATATTGTTATTTATTAAAACAATATAATTGGGGAATTGATAAAGTAAAAAAACATCAAGATTTTTCAAATAAAAATTGTCCTCGTAGAACATTAGAAGAAGGATGGCAAAATTTTCTTAATCTAATTAATTTTTATTTAGAAGATAAGCCAATAAACAATGATGAAATAAAAGAAGGAAGTGATGAAAAAGTGAGAACTTATCAAAATGGTAGTACAAGTGAAATCGTATATGCAGATACAGATTGTACTAAAAGAATAGGAAGTTTAGATCCAAGAGAAAGATGTGATTGTTTTGGAACTTTTTATGACAAAGCTATGGTTAGATATAAAGTTAATGGAACAAATAACTATAAAATAGGCTTTTGTAAATGGCTGGGTGGGGTAAAATAAATAAAAATTTTGACATTTTTGGACAAATATGTTATAATATAAGTGTCTTTAGTTACTTGCACAGAGTTACTTTAGAGATTTTTGAAATTTCTGGAGGGCTGTGCAAAACCTCCAGATAATTGCATGGAGGTGCAAATATGTTTGCTGTAAAGTACAATGGTGGAAACAAGTCTTATTTTGGCTGTTCTGATCCTGATAAACTGGTGCGTGGCCAGATTTATGAGGTCATTGCAGTCAACGACCGTGGCTGGCAGACTGATTACACCCTTAAGGGTGTGGTTGGTCAGTTCAACTCAGTATGGTTTGACAAGGTAAATGTGCATAAGGCAATTACCAATCATCAGCCGTCTGTAGGCCATTCTATGGTCTGCACCAAAGTTGAACTGGTTGACGGAAAAATTGAGACAACCAGCTGGAAGACCTCTACCGTCATGAAGAGCGAAGAGATCGAGCAAGATGTGTTTAAGGTTACAACCTTGAATAGCATCTATATGACGATGTTAATTCGCTAAAGCAAACTAAAAAAGAAAATCTTTCTCCTCTTAATGAGGAGTTTTCTTTTTTTAAAAATAAATATTCAAAAAAGTGAATTGATATGATATAATCTCATAGAAAACGAAAGAATAAATAAAAGTTGATAGAAATTTTACCTTTTAATAGATCAACTTATTGAAAGGAACTAAAATATGGGGAAAAAAAGAAATAAAAGTAAAAATAAAATATTAGAAATTATTAGTTTATTAATTGTACTAGTAATAGTTTTAACAGGAAAAAATATTAATGAAAAAGATCATACGCAAGCAAATACAGAAATAACAGAAAATTCATCAACATTAACATATAGTTTGGAAGACATTCCAGAATATTCAGGCACACCATATGCGATATTAAATAATAATAAACCAGAATTTACAGAAAAAGATTATACAACGAAAAGTTTTGAAAATTATTCAGAACTAGATAGTTTGGGCAGATGTGGAATAGCTTATGCAAATGTTTGTAAAGAAATAATGCCACCAGAGCGGAGATGAAAGAGGAAGCATAAGTAGTGTAACACCAACTGGTTGGAAACAGAAAAAATATAATGGAACATATTTATATAATAGATGTCATTTGATTGGATATCAATTATCAGATGAGGATGCTAATAAACAAAATTTGATAACTGGAACAAGATATTTTAATGTTGAAGGTATGTTGCCATTTGAAAATCAAGTTGCAGAATATATAAAAAAACAAAAAACAAATGAAAATAAACATGTTTTATATAGAGTAACCCCTATATATGAGGGGAATAATTTATTAGCAAGTGGAGTGCAAATGGAAGCATTGTCAGTTGAAGATAAAGGTGATGGAGTTTGTTTTAATATATATGTTTATAATGTACAACCAGGTATAAAAATTAATTATGCAACAGGAGAAAGTTCATTAGAACAATAATTTCTAATAAATGTTAACCAAAGGAGAGTGAGTAGAGTTGAATTTAGATATTTTTGAAAACTTAATAGATAAAGTCAAGGAAAATGAATTTATTCAAAATTTTACAAAAGAGTTAGAAAAAAATATAGAAAATAGTATGCAAAAATCAATGTTAGAAAAATTTGTAAGTGATAATAAAATTATTTCAGAATATAAGGATAAAATGCTTATTAACAGAAATATGATATTGCAAGAATTAAACAATAATGAAATGTATTATATATATGATAAAAAAGGTTCAGATTATTTAGCAACAATATGTGAAAAAGGAAAAAGTCATGAGATAATAAGAATTCCGGAAAAAGATGTAAAATCTAATGTTAAAATTGATAGTGTTTTAAGGAAAACAAATGATAAATTTGAATTAGATGAAGAAACAACTAGACTTGTAAAAAATAAAATGGAAGAAATGTTTAAAAAGATACTTGAAGAACAAAATAAAATGATGGAAAGCCGAAGAATAGATGGACATATATATGAATATGTAGAAGGCTCAAAAAACAGTGTATGGTTAATAGATAACAATTTAAACAATGGAGAAGTATTTGAAGAAATACAACAAGAAGTATTTAAAGATGCACAAGAAAGAGATTTATTTGAATATATAAATGGAGAATATAAAATAAATAAGTGAAAGGAATATACTAAAAATGAGTATACAAAAAAACCAAGAATATATTGTAGATATTATAGATAATGGTTTCGAAGGAGAAGGAATTGCAAAAATAGATAATTTTACAATATTTATTCCAGGAACAATAAAAGGAGAAAAAGTAAGAGTACTTATAGTTAAAGTATTATCATCACATGGATTTGGAAAAATTGTAGAAATAATTGAAAAGTCACAAGCTCGTCAAGATGTAGATTGCAATACATATAAAAGATGTGGTGGATGTAATTTAAGACATGTAAAATATGAAGAAACTTTAAAAATGAAACAAAATGCAGTACAAAGTCTTGTGAATAAAACATTAAAAAATAAACTACAAATTAAAGAAACAGTAGGAATGGAAAATCCATTAAATTATAGAAATAAAGCACAATATCCAATAGGAATAAATAAACAAGGTGAGCCTGTAATTGGAGTTTTTGCCAATAGAACACATGAAGTTATTCCAATAGATAATTGTTTAATTCAAAATAAAAAATCAGAAGAAATTGCTAAATTTATAATTGAATTCATAAAAGAAAAAAATATTAGTATATATGATGAAAAAACAGGAAAAGGATTAGTTAGACATATTGTAACTAAAGTTGGAATAAAAACTGAAGAAATAATGTGTGTAATTGTTATAAACGGTCATAAAATTCCAAATGAAAATGAATTAGTTGAAAATTTGAAAACAAGATATCCTGAAATAAAGGCAATTGTAAAAAATATTAATATGAAAAATACAAATGTAATATTAGGACAAGAAAATATAAATTTATATGGAAATGGATATATAGAAGATATTTTAGGTGAATATAAATTTAAAATATCGCCATTATCATTTTATCAAGTAAATCCTGTACAAGCAGAAAAATTATATAATTTAGGTGTTAGTATGGCTGAAATTACGAAAAATGATGTTGTATTTGATTTATATTGTGGAATAGGAACAATTTCTTTATTTATGTCTAAATTTGCCAAAAAAGTATATGGAATTGAAATTGTTGAAGAAGCGGTAAAAATGGCTAAAGAAAATGCTCAGAATAATAATGTATCAAATACAGAATTTTTTGCAGGTGATGTTGAAATTGTACTTGATGACTTGATTAATAATAAAGGACTTAAGGCTGATGTTGTTATGTTTGATCCGCCTCGTAAAGGGTTAGATAAAAAGAGTATAGATAATATTTTGAATATTAGACCAAAAAAGATAGTTTATATTAGTTGTAATCCTGCTACTTTGATAAGGGATTTAGCTGATTTTGAGAATGAGTATGATATCAAAACAATAATACCAGTTGATATGTTTCCTTTTACATCACATGTTGAATGTGTTGCAACATTGCAATTAAAATAATAAATACAAATAAGAAACACAGATTGATAGTGTTTCTTATTTTATAGAATATCATAAAAATTTTTAAAAATATATCCTTTATCTTTTAAATATTTAATAGAATCCTTTAAAACAATAGAAGAATTACTAACATCTTTAGTATCATGCATTAAAATAACAAGAATATCTTTGTTTTGGGAGGATTTTATTAAATTATTCAACAATTGTGAAGAAGAATACTTTTTTACTGAATCATTATTTAACAATTCCAATCAATATAGTTAAAATCAATATTTTGAAGAAGTTTTACTGCTTCTTTCTTTTTTGCTTTATTTGAAGGAGACATAAAACCGTTTGGAAATCTAAAAATATGTGAACAGTAATTTGGAACTCCAATTGCATTTCCAATAGCTAGATCAGTCTTTTTTAGTTCATTTAAAAAATTATCAGAGCTTTTATATAACAAATTATTATTATGAGAATACCCATGATTAGCAATATAGTGACCTTCATCATATGCTCTTTTAGTTATTTCTGGATGTGAATCAACACATTTTCCGATTACAAAAAAAGATGCTTTTACATTTTCTTCTTTTAAAATATCTAGAACTTTAGGAGTTACTGAAATATTAGGACCATCATCAAAAGTTAAAAATGCAATTTTTTCATTAGGATATAATTCAATAAGTTTTTTATATAAATTGTTTGAGTCATTTTGGATATCAGAAATAGTATTTGATGTTTTGAAAATAGAAAAATATATACCAAAAGATAACAAGATAAATGTAAAAAATATTAGCATTAAAATTATTTTTTATTGATAAAGTATACTTTCATAAAATCACCTTATTAATAATATGTATCAAAAACAGATTTATTAAAAATATTGTTAAATTTATAAAACTATGATAATATATTTGTATTATAGGAGAAAGAAAATGCAAATACCTGATTTTTTAATAAAAAAAATAAATAATGAATATAATGAAGAAATATGTAAAAAAATTAAAAATGGGCTTGTTTCAAAAAAGCCAGTTACTTTTAGAATAAATACATTAAAAACAGATAAAGAAAAAGTTATAAAAGAATTGAAAGAATCTAATATTGAATTTGAAGAAGTTAAATGGAATAATGATGCAATAATTATAAAAAATGTATTAGAAGAAGATATAAGAAAATTAAAGATATATGAAAATGGAGAAATTTATTTACAAAGCTTATCATCAATGATTCCACCAGTTATACTTGAGCCAAAGGAAAAAGAAAATATATTAGATATGGCTGCTGCACCTGGAGGAAAAACAACACAAATATCTGCAATTTCAAGTGGAAAATCTTATATAACTGCATGTGAAAAAAATAAGATTAGATGTGATAGATTGAAATATAATCTTCAAAAACAAGGTGTTGGAAATGTTAATGTAATGCAAGAAGATGCAAGAAAATTAAGTGATTTTTTCTCATTTGACAAAATATTATTAGATGCACCATGTAGTGGAAGTGGTACTGAAAGTGTATTTAATCCGAAATTTACAGAAGAATTAATACAAAGGTCTGCTAAAACTCAAGAAGAATTATTAACAAAAGCTTTAAAAATATTGAAAAAAGATGGTGAAATGGTATATTCTACTTGTTCAATTTTAAAAGAAGAAAATGAAAAAGTTCTAAATAAAGTTTTAAAAAAATTTAATGCAAAAATTGTTCCTATAGAAAAAATAGAAGGAATCGAATATTTGCCAGTTACTATTGAAGGAACATTGTGTATTTCACCAACAGAATTATATGAAGGATTTTTTGTTGCTAAAATAAGAAAATAAATACTGGATTTATAAAGAAAGGAAAAGATATTATGATGATACTAGTATTGAGATTAATGTGTGGTGGATTTTGGATGATTTCATATAGTATTGCTATTTATAAAGGAATAAAAGAAAAAAGTTATGCAATGCCATTTTTCTCATTGTGTTTAAATATTTCTTGGGAGATGCTTTATTTTAAGAAAGTCATAAATGGAGGCGATGGTGGACTAATATGGATAATTATTGATAGCATATGGCTTATTTTAGATGCTGGAATTTTAATTACATATTTCTTATATGGGAAAAAATATTATCCAGATAAATTAAAAAAATATTTTTGGGGATTTAGTATTTTCCAATTAATTATAGCAATGCTAATTATGAATGAGTTCTATACAACTTATCCATTTCATGCTAAAATAAATGCAGGCTTCGTTATAAATATTGTAATGTCTATGCTATTTATAGATATGTTAGTAAAGAGAAATGGAAAAGAGGGACAATCAATAATATTGGCAATTACGAAATTTATTGGAACATTAGCGGCAACAACATTAAGTGGATTTTACTTTGGAGCAATAAGTCGAATTTCACTTGTTTTGGGTGGAATATCTGCTATTTTGGATATTATGTATATTTATTTACTGATAATATGGGATAAAAAAGAAGAGGGTAAAAAGTAAAAATTTTGCTCTTTTTTTGTGTTATATTTTTTATAAAAAATTAGCGAAAAAAACTATAAAAAAGTGTTAAAAAAACGCTAAATTTGTTGAAAAAAATCGTGTATTATGATATAAAATATATAGAGAGAAAAGATAGAAAAAAAGTACAAATGGGGGAAATATAAAAATGCGAAAAAGTAATATTATAATAAAAAAAGTAAGAAATTTAATGATACTAAGTATGGCTGTAATAGTTATTATTAGTGTCTATTTTAATATTTCAAATTCTAGAGCAAAAGAAACCACTGATATTGTAGCTAATGTAACTGATGAAACAGGAGAAGTTGATAGTCAGAAAGTTACTTTGGTTGCAACTGGAAATAAGAATGGTAATTATGAAATTTCTTTGCCTGAAACTATAAGCAATGTTTATGTTTCTAATTATAAAACTTTAAATGGTGATAAGAGTGCAAATGATAAAATTGTTCTTTCACAGGATGAGGTTGAAAATAAAGAGATTAATTTGAAAGTGAATTATGATAAAAAGAATGTGACTTCGACAAAAACTAATGAAGAGATGACTTTGTATAAACAAAATCTTGAATATGATGATAAAGGAATTTATGTAGAAGGGTATCTTAGCCAAACTAGAAATCTTTGAAAAAGATTTAAAAATAGTACTTGATGAAATAAAAGTTGCGGAAAATAGTACAAAATCAAATAATAATTTAATTATTTCGGAAATTGAAGGAAAAGTTTATTTACCGTATACAAAAGAAGAATTAAATCAAAAAATTCAAAAAGCTAATAACGCTAATATTGATGAAGTAATAGCTGAAAACTTTGTTGTTCCGATAGAAAAGTATAAAAATTCAATTAGATCTAGATATCATGAAGGATATAATTTAATGAGAAATAAAGAGAAAAAATCTAAAAAACAGGCTATATTATTAGGATTAGAGCTTATGTTTGAATTTAATCTTCATCCAGCAATAATAACTGCATGCCAAAATTTAGAACAATTAGATATTTATTTAGACTGTTTAGAAGACAATGAATTGGAAAAGTTTTCTTGTTTTAAAGTAATTTATAAAGTATTACCAAAATTAAAGAATGAAAAAAATGTAAGCAAATTAGAAAAGGTACATGCATAGTAAAAGAGGAGATTGAAAAAACAATCTCCTCTTAAGCTTTTATTCAGAAAAATCTATAATACTAGAATCAAGCAAAATGTAATTTGCTCGATGAATGTAGAGAGCCTTACCATCAATATTCAACTTAGTAGTTTTAGGCAAATCATCAGGAATTTCCCAGTAAACACTATTACCACCATATACGGCAATAGGAATACCCAACTGAGAACAAACAATAACAATTTTAGGAGTACCAATTAGATTTTGTAATTTGTTGATTTTTCTATCAAGTAAATTAATAGAACCACCACTAGTAGAAATTTCAGTTGACTGAAGAGCAAAATCTTCAAGTTTGGTAATACCATTTTCAGCGAAAATGATAGTATTACCTGTTTGGGCAATCTGAGAACCATCAACAGTCAAAGTTACAACACTAGATAATTCATAGTTTGTTGTAGTAGATCCATCAGAATCAATAGAATCTGTCGAAACATAATTTGCTTCTAGGCCAACTTTATTTCCATGAATTGTTAATAAGTCAGTACCATAATTGTCATAAAAGTCAATAGTAAAACTATTTCCTACGAGTTCACCTTTGATATTTTTCAGTTTATTTTTCAAAAATGCGCAACTCGAGAAATTTGCTAATACCAAAATTAAAGCTAAACAAATAGAAATTTTCCGAATAGTTTTTTTCATAATATACCTCCATAATAATGTTGGATTAATAAAACGGACTTTAAAGAGTATAACATAAATTTACATAAAAATCAATGCATATATAAAACTAAAAAAAATTAGCAAAAACACTTGACAAGTGCTAAAAAATGTTATAATATAATATACGAAATTAGCAAACAATATAAAAGAGTGCTAAGAAATGCAATTTCCTATAAAGAAAAGAGGAGGAAAGAAATTGCTAGAAGAAAGAAAAAAAAGAGTATTACAAGCAATTGTAGAAGAATATATTAAAACAGCTGAACCAGTTAGTTCAGGAGCCATAATGAATCTAGAAGGGCTAGAATACAGTAGTGCCACAATAAGAAATGAAATGGCAGAACTAGAAAAAATGGGATATATAGAAAAAACTCATACATCATCAGGAAGAGTACCATCAGCAAAAGGATATAGATATTATGTTGATGAATTACTAGAAGATAATAAAATAACAGTTGATGAAATAGATTATATAAGTAAAAAACTAGAAACAAAAGTAAATGAATTAGAAGAAATAACACAAATAGCATCAAGCACAATATCAGAAATAACACATTATACAACAGTAACAATTGGGCCAAATACAGATGAACAAAAAATAGAAAATATAAAATTTGTACTATTAAGTCCAAGAATGATGATGGCAGTAATATTAACAGATAATGGATTAGTAAAAGAAACAATAATAAAATTTGATGAAGACATTTCAGAAAAACAAGTAGGAACACTAAGTTATATGTTTAATAACAAATTAAAAGGTGAGCCAATATCAAAAATAGATAGACCACTAGAAAAATATTTAGTAGATGAAATGAAATATAGTGTAAACTTAATAAAACCAATTATTGAACAAATGAAAAAAGTAGTAGAAGAAGAAAAAGTACATTTAGAAGGAGCAAAACAACTATTTGAATTACCAGAATTTAATAGTTTGGAAGTTGCAAAAAACTTTGTAAACATATTAGACGAAAAAGAACTTATGGCAGATATGTTAAATACAGGAATAACAAAAGACATAAATGTATATATAGGAGAAGAAAACGAAAAAGACGAACTAAAAGATTTCAGTATAGTAACATTTAAGCATAGAATAGGAAATAAAGATTTGGGAACAATTGGTATAATAGGACCAAAAAGAATGGACTATGCAAAAGTAATATCTGTTATGAAATATATTAGTAAAAAATTAAATGATAACAATAACTCAAATGAATAAAAGAAAGAAGGTTAAAATATGAAAGACGAAGAAAAAGTAGAAAAAAAAGATACAATCCAAAATGAAACAGAAAATAAAAAAGAACAAAAAGAAGAAAAAAAAGATTGTATAATAGATCCAAAACAACATGAACTAGACGAATTAAATGATAGATATAAAAGAGTACTTGCAGAATTTGAAAACTACAAAAAAAGAAGCAGTAAAGAAAGAGAAACATTATATAATTCAATATTAGGAGATGTTGTTGGAGCATTCTTACCAGTAGTAGACAACTTAGAAAATGCATTAAAAGCAGAAACAAAAGATTCTGAATACAAAAAAGGAATAGAATTAGTATTAAAACAATTTAAAGATATACTAAAATCAAAAGGTGTTGAAGAAATAGCAGGTGTTGGTGAAACATTTGACCCAAGTCAACATGAAGCAGTAAGCAGTATTCAAGACCCAGAAAAAGGTGTACAAGAAATTGTTCAAGAATACAGAAAAGGTTACAAAATAGGCTCAAAAGTTATAAGACACTCAATGGTAGTTGTAGCAAACTAAAAAAGTTATTAATTTTAAAAATATAAATTGGGGGCTTATGCCCAAAGGAAGGAAGTAATTATTATGGGAAAAATCATAGGAATAGATTTAGGAACAACAAATTCATGTGTAGCTGTAATGGAAGGAGGAGAACCAGTAGTAATACCAAATGCAGAAGGAAGTAGAACAACACCATCTGTAGTTGCATTCTCAAAAAGTGGAGAAAGATTAGTAGGACAAATTGCAAAACGTCAAGCTGTTACAAACCCAGAAAATACAGTTATATCAATAAAAAGAAAAATGGGAACAAACGAAAAAGTTGATATAGATGGAGAAAAATTCTCTCCACAAGAAATATCTGCAATGATATTACAAAAATTAAAAGCAGATGCAGAAAACTATTTAGGACAAAAAATAACACAAGCAGTTATAACAGTTCCAGCATATTTCAGTGATAGTCAAAGACAAGCAACAAAAGATGCAGGAAAAATTGCAGGACTTGAAGTTTTAAGAATTATAAACGAACCAACAGCCGCAGCACTTGCATATGGAATGGATAAAGAACAAGATCAAAAAATAATGATATATGACTTAGGTGGAGGTACATTTGATGTATCAATACTAGATATTGGTGATGGTGTATTTGAAGTATTATCAACAAACGGAAATACACATTTAGGTGGAGATGACTTCGACCAAAAAATTATAGATTACCTAGTAGCAGAATTCAAGAAAGATCAAGGAATTGATTTATCAACAGATAAAGCTGCAATGCAAAGATTAAAAGAAGCTGCTGAAAAAGCTAAAATTGAATTATCAGGTGTACAACAAACACAAATTAACTTACCATTCATAACAGCAGATGCTACAGGACCAAAACACTTAGATGTAACATTAACAAGAGCTAAATTTGAAGAATTAATTCATGATTTAGTAGAAGCAACAGCTGGACCAGTTAACCAAGCATTAAAAGATGCAGGATTAACAGCAAATGATATTCATAAAGTATTATTAGTTGGTGGATCTACAAGAGTCCCAGCAGTTCAAGAAGTTGTTAAGAGAATAACAGGTAAAGAACCAGATAAAGGAATAAACCCAGCGAATGTGTTGCTATTGGTGCATCAATTCAAGGTGGTGTATTATCAGGAGATGTAAAAGACTTAGTATTATTAGATGTAACACCATTATCATTAGGTATTGAAACATATGGTGGAGTGTTTACAAAATTAATAGACAGAAACACAACAATCCCAACAAAAAAATCACAAGTATTCTCAACAGCAACAGATGGTCAAACATCAGTTGAAGTTCATGTATTACAAGGTGAAAGAGAAATGGCTGCATATAACAAAACATTAGGAAGATTCCAATTAACAGGAATTCCAGCAGCACCAAGAGGAGTACCTCAAATTGAAGTTACATTTGATATAGATGCAAACGGTATAGTTCATGTATCTGCAAAAGATATGGCAACAGGAAACAGCCAAGATATATCAATAACAGCAAGTACAAACTTATCTGACGAAGATATCGAAAAAGCAGTAAAAGATGCTGAAGCTCATGCTGCTGAAGATAAAAAACAAAAAGATGGAATAGAAGCTAAAAATAATGCATCAAGCTTAATTTATAACTGTGAAAAAACTTTATCAGAATTAGGTGATAAAATCAGTAGCGAAGAAAAAGCTAAAGTAGAAACAGAAATTGAAAACTTAAAGAAAGTAAAAGATTCTGATGATATAGAAGCAATAAAAGCAGCAACAGAAAAATTAACAACAACATTCTATTCAGTATCAGAAAAATTATATTCACAAGCTCAACAAGCACAAGGAGCAAATCCTGGAGCAGGAGCTGAAGGAAATGTAAATACAGTCGAAAACGGAAATGTATATAATGCTGATTACAAAGTAGAAGATGACAATAACGATAATAAATAATAATTAAAATGAAGTGAGACATAAAAAAGAGACATCTTAAAGTGTCTCACTTTTAAAATGGAAAAGAAAATGGAAAGGAATAGTTTATATGGCACAGAAAAGAGATTATTACGAAGTCCTAGGTGTAAGTAAAACTGCAACAGATGATGAACTAAAAAAAGCATATAGAAAACTTGCTAAGCAATACCATCCAGATGCTAATCCTAATAATAAAGAAGAGGCAGAAAAAAAGTTTAAAGAAATAAATGAAGCATATGAAACTTTGTCAAATCCACAAAAAAGAAAAATGATGATCAGTTTGGACCAGATGGACCACAAGGATTTGGAGGAGGTACTGGAGGTGCAAATTATTATTCAACAGGATTTGATGGCTTTTCAGATTTTGGTGACATAGGAGATATTTTTTCATCATTCTTTGGAGGAGGATTTGGAGGAAGAAGCTCTAGAAAAAATAATAACGGACCAGTACAAGGTGCAGATTTAAAATATAGTTTAGACATAACATTTGAAGAAGCATTTTTAGGAACAGAAAAGGAAATATCAATAACAAGAAGTGAAACTTGTACAGCTTGTGGTGGAAATGGTGCAAAACCTGGAACTGTTATAGATAAATGTAATGTATGCGGTGGAACAGGTCAAATAAGACAAATACAAAATACAATATTAGGGCAAATGCAAACAACAAGAACTTGTTCAACATGTAATGGAACTGGAAAAATAATAAAACAGCCTTGCGAAATATGTAAAGGAAAAGGAAAAGTAAGAAAACAAACAAAAATAAAAGTAAAAATACCAGCAGGAATAGATGACAATCAAACAATAGTACTAAGAGGAGAAGGCGAAGCAGGTTCAAGAGGTGGAGCAAAAGGTGATTTATATATTGTAATAAGAGTAAAAAAACATAGTATATACACAAGGTCTGGAAATGATGTGTATTGTACAATACCAATAACATTTACACAAGCAACATTAGGGGCAGATTTAGAAATACCTATGGTAGATGGAACAAAAGAAAGTTACAAAATACCAGAGGGAACACAAACAGGTACAAAGTTCACAATAAGAAACAAAGGCTTCAAAAGCATAAATACATCAAGTCAAGGAAACTTCGTATTTAATGTACAAGTACAAGTACCAAAACGTTTAACGAAAGAGCAAAGAGACCTATTAACACAACTAGCAAAAACAATGAATGAACAACCTCCTGTAAAGAAAAAAGGGATATTTGGATTTTAAAAATAGATTATTGCTTTGTTTAATTATATAGTAAAGCAATAAAGGGGATGCTATATTATATATAGCATCTTTTCTACGGTTTCAAAAAAAACAAAAAAGTAGTAGACTTTTTTATAAATTTAGACTAAAATTATATACATAAATAAAAACATAGGAGGAAATTTATATGAATATTTGGCATGATATAAATGGAGAGAGAATAAAAAAGGATAACTTTGTATCAGTTATTGAAATACAAAAAAACGGAAGAAATAAATATGAACTAGACAAAGAAACAGGAATGTTAAGATTAGATAGAATTCTATATACAGCAACTCATTATCCTGCAAACTACGGATTTATTCCTCGTACATATGCAGGAGATGGAGACCCACTAGATGTACTTGTAATTTGTCACGAAGAAATAGTACCACTAACATTAGTAGAAACATATCCAATAGGTGTATTAAAAATGATTGATGGTGGAGAAGAAGATGAAAAAATAATAGCGATACCAGTAAATGATCCATACTTAAATAACTATAAAAATATAACAGAATTACCAACACAATTATTAGATGAAATAATGCACTTTTTTGAAGTATATAAACAATTAGAAAAAAAACAAACATCTGTAGATAAAATGTTAGGAAGAGATGAAGCTGAAGCAATTGTAGAAAAATGTATTAACAATTATAAAGAAAAATTCGAAAGATAGGAGTAAAAAAGCATTATGATAGAAAAAATACTATTTAATGACTAGCTTTTGCAATATTTATATCTATATTTTGGAAATTAATAAAACGAAATGATACGACATATGTATATATATTAATATTAGAATTTTTAGGAATTGGTGCTAGATTTGTCAGTATATTAAATAATATTAAATTAAACTTTATTAGTATATTAATAATATACATAATGGCAGTAATAATTCCTATAATAATAATGCTTCTTGAAAAAAATAATATATTTCTATCAGAAATTATATGTATTTCTATTGCTAAATTGAATTTTAAATATGGAAATAATGAAATAGCAAGAAAAAAACTAATAAAACTTATTTCTAAATATCCAAATAGCTATTATGCACATAAACTATTAGCTCAAATATATGAAAGTGAAGAAAAGTATGAAGCGGCAATTGATGAGTATGTGAAGGCAATAGAAATTAATACTAAAGATTATGATTCATATTATCAAATTGCGTTTTTGCTAAATAAAAATTCAAAGCAAGAAGAAGCGGAGGAAATGCTAGAAGATTTATTAGCAAAAAAGCCTGAATATTATAAAGCATCTGAGCTATTAGGAACAATTTTATATGACCAAGAAAAGTTTAAACAAGCTGTTTCAGTATATTTAGAAGCATTAAAATATAATCCAACGCGATATGAGTTATATTATGGATTGGGAATGACATATACGAGATTAAATGATTTTCAAACTGCAAAGGAATATTATGAAAAAGCAGCAGCTATAAATTCAATGTTATATCATGCTAGATTAAATATTGCGCAAATTGCATTGATAACAGGAGAGCTAGATGAAGCAGAGGCAAGATTTATAGATTGTATGCAAGATAAAGATTCTGAACCAGATGCATATTATTATTTGGCAATAATTTGTTTAATGAAGGGTGAAGAAGATAAGGCTGTTGGATATGTGAACATTGCAATTGAATTAGATTATAGATTTTATAAGAAAGTTAGTAAGCAGGAAATTTTTGAACCTATAATGGATCAAATAAGATCTGGACAAAGCAAAAAGCGTAAATATCACTATACTTATGAAGAAGTGAGAACTAAGAAGCATCTTGATGATACATTTTGTTTAATTGAGAAGATGAAGAATAATAATTCTAAGTTTGATGGGAATAGCGATAAAAAAGTGGAAAAAGAATTGGAAAATGATGAGCATCAGAGGGAATAACAATTTTTATTTGAATGAATATAATGTGAATAGACCGAGGTTTCTTAATAAGGTCTATTTTTTTTGCTTTGAAGTGGGCCGGATATGAGAATATATATATTAAAATGTAGTCCTTACTGGTGCGCCTTTTCTTGACTGGTGTGAATTACTGTTTACCCCCGCTATGGGGTGTACAAATTTTTTTATGCTCTACAGCTTCCAAACTGCGCGGAACTACATTTTAATATATATATTCTCATATCCTACTCTACAATGTTAGATTATGGAGTGTTAAAAAAATGTTTACGATTTTCTGTTATTGTAGAGTAGTTGATGAGATATTATGATTATGATATTTTGGGAATGGTTTCTTTTAAAATTATGTGTTGTATAAAAATTGTGAAGGAGTGGTTTTTATGAAGAATATTGCTGTTGTTGGTGGAGATATGCGTAATCGTATATTGGTGGATTTGTTGAGAGATGGTGGAGATAATGTTTTTTCGTTTGCTCTTGGGGATGAGGAGAATGGAGATTTTTTGAGTGTTATAAATAGATGTGATTATGTGATTACGCCGACTCCTTTTTCTAAGGATGGTGAGGTTTTGTTTTGTCCGTTGTCTGATAAGAGGGTGTTGGTTGATGAGTTTGTTCGTTTGGTGAGGGAGAAGGTTGTTTTTGGTGGAGCTATTAAGAATGATATTGTTGATGAGCTTAAAAAATGTAATAGGGTTATTGATTTTATGAAGGATGAGGAGGTTGTTGTTAAGAATGCAATTCCTACGGCGGAGGGGGTTGTAAAGTTGATAATTGATAATACTTGTATAACTATTGATGATAGTAGAGTTGCTGTTTTGGGATTTGGAAGAGTTGGTAAGAGAGTGGCTAGGGTTTTGAATTGTTTGGGGGCTGATGTTTTTTGTTGTGATAGTAAAAAAGAAGAGGTTGCAAATATTGAAATGTGCGGTTATAATGTAGTTGATGAAAATTTTAATCTCAAAAATATGGATGTTATTGTTAATACTGTTCCGCATTTGATTTTAGGGGAGACTGAATTAAAAAGTTTAGATAAAAATAAGACTTTGATTATTGATGTTGCATCAAATCCGGGTGGTGTTGATTATGAATATGCAAATGCAAATAAATTTAGATGTATACATGAGTTAGGTATTCCTGGAAAAATTGCTGCTAGAACATCTGCAATATATATACGAGATTTTATAAAAAATGTAATAAATGAGGTGTAAAAAATGTTTAAAAGTGAAAAGGGAGATACATATATAAATTGGGTAATTATAATTTTAGTTGTATTAATATTTGCAGCGATTACTATAAGAGTTTTGGTTGGAGAAAATGGTTTGATTAATCAAAGAAAAGAAGATAAAATAAGAAATGAAACTGAAAATAATATTGTAATTGAACTTACAAACGGAACTAAATTTGATTATTAAAAAGGATGGAAAAGTATGAACATAGGAATAGATATAGGAGGAAGCCATATAGGGGTTGGTGTAGTAAGTCCTGATGGAAAAATCTTAAAAAAGGTTGAAGAAAATATTACTTATATTGAAAAAAATAATATAAAAGAATTTTTGGTAAATACAATAGTAACAATTTTGAAAAAGTGGGAAGATGAAGAATTTGAAAAGATTGAAAAAATTGGAATTGGAATACCAGGAATTGTGAAAGATGATATTATTAAATATAGTGTTAATTTAGGATTAAAAGATTTTGAATTGAAAAAAGAGCTACAAAAGAATTTTGAATATGCGGAAATTCATATAAAAAATGATGGTAAATGTGCTGGTTTGGCAGAAAAAAAATTAGGTGCATTACAAAATTATAAAGATTGTATTTTTATATGTTTAGGTACCGGAATAGGTGGTGCTGCTTTTTATAATGGAAAGTTGATTGTACCGGAAAGAAGCTCTGGATTTGAATTCTATTTGGACATATGATAATTCAAAAAAATGGTGAAGTTTGTAGATGTGGCAGTAAGGGCTGTTTTGAAATATATGGCTCAATGAGAAGATTTAAAAATGATATTAGATACAATTTAAATTTACCAGAAAATACAGATGGAGAAGAGCTGTTAAATATAGTAAAAAATAATCAAACAAATCCTATTGTAAAAGAGATAATAGATGAATATATAGAAAATTTATGTATTGGAATATCAAATATAGTAGATATTCTAGAGCCACAGGCAATATGTATTGGTGGTGGCTTCTCATACTATAAAGAAATCTTTTTAGAAAAATTTATAAACGAATTTTATAATGCAGATTATGTATTTTACAAAGAAAATATGCCAAAAATAGTAATAGCAGAGCTAGGTAATGATGCTGGAATAATAGGTAGTGCATTATATGCTTAGGTACGATAAAAAATGTGAAACAAAATTAAGCAAAAATGCAAAAAAAGTTTCACATTTTATTGTATGTATTGATGGAAATATGATTTTTACTAAAATTAAGTAGGAGAAAATTATGGAAAGTGAAGTTAGGTTTTATTATTCGAATAATAAATATGAAGAAATAAATAATATATTAAAAACATACAAAGAGTTGAAGTATGAAGGTTGCTTTTTTGAATTAACTATACAATATGATCATCCAATGAAACAAAAATCATTTTACAAAAAAGAAATAGATGGAAGATTTAGAGTAAGGACATCTAGAAATATAATTACAGGAACAAGTAAAGCAAAAATTAGTTGGAAAAGAAGAGTTGAGCAAACATTCCAAGGGATTGTTAATAATGAAGAAGAGGTAGAGTTAGATTTTAAATATGATGAATTGAGAAATTTGACTTTTTTATTAGAAAATGTTATACAAATGAAAAAAATCGAATCATACGAAAGATATAGAAATGTATTCTTTAATAAAGATGTAGAAATTGTTGTAGATAAGTATCCTTTCGGTATAGCTTTAGAAATAGAAAATAAAAGTAAAGATAAAAGTCCTAATGAAACAATATTATTTTGGATAAATAGATTAGGTCTAGATATAAATGAAAGTTTTAGATTATCTTGGGATGATAAATATACACAATTATGCAAAGAACAAAATATTGAGATATATAAAAATGTTAAATTCGGTTTGCCAATGCCACAAGTGAAATAATATGAGTAAATAAAGAGAAAAGATGTACAAAAAAGGTACATCTTTTTTCATATTAAGGTAGAATCATCATTAAAGTATAATACAAATCAATCCGCCACTACCTTCATTAATAATTCTTTCCAAAGTTTCTTGTAATTTTCCTTGAGCTTCCTCTGGCATATGATACAATTTGCTTTGTAAGCCTTCATTAACAAGAGCGTGTAAACTTTTTCCAAAAATATTAGATTCCCAAATTTTCTGTGGGTCATTTTCAAATTCTGAAAGTAAATAATTAACAAGCTCTTCTGATTGTCTTTCACTTCCAACAATAGGAGAAACCTCAGTTTCTATATTGGCTCTAATCATATGTATTGAAGGAGCAGTTGCCTTTAATTTAACGCCAAATCTTGAACCTTGTTTAACCATTTCTGGTTCATCAAGAATAAGTTCATCAATAGATGGTGTAACAATACCATATCCTTTTGATTTTACTTCTTCAAGAGCTGTGGCTACTTTATCATATTCTCGTTTTACCTGTGATAAGTTGGTAATTGTTGAAAATAAGTCACCTTCATTTGCAATTTCTACACCAGAAATTTCTGATATAATTTTGTAAAATAAATCATCAAGCAAATAAACTGTTAAATTAATTTCACCAGTACCAAGTGCAATTTCATTAATACGTGTTTCAGAAATAATTTGAGTATCATTTAAATTTGAAACTTGAGTACGAACTTCTTTTAAAATTCGGACATCATTAAATGTTTCTTTTATTTCCTTATATAATTCAGCTTTTAACCAATGTGAAGAGCTTAAATTATCAACCCAGCGAGGAAAATTAATATTTATTCTTTCTACAGGAAATTCATATAAAATGCTACTAAAAATTTTATTAATATCATCTAAAGAAAGATTTGTACAATCTGTGCAAACAACTGGATTAGAATATTTGGCTTCTAAGTCTCTTGCAAGATTTTTTGTTTCTTCAGAATATGGTGTTGCACTATTTAAAACAATAACAAAAGGTTTTTTTAGCTCTTTTAATTCAGAAACTACACGCTCTTCAGCTTGAATATAATCTGCTCTTGGAATATCAGTAATACTTCCATCTGTAGTTACTAAAACTCCAATTGTAGAATGTTCTTGAATAACTTTTTTTGTACCAATTTCAGCTGCTTTTTCAAATGGAATTTCCTCTTCAGACCAAGGTGTTTTTACCATTCGAGGCATATCATCTTCCAAATATCCAATTGCGTTATTTACTAAATAACCAACACAATCAACAAGACGAGTTTTTAGCGAAATATCACCATCTATTTTTATTTCAACAGCTTCATTAGGAACAAATTTGGGCTCTGTAGTCATAATTGTTTTTCCAGCTGCACTTTGTGGTAATTCATCTTTAGCTCTTTCTTGCTTATATGAATTATCTATATTTGGAATAACAAGTAAATCCATAAATTTTTTTATAAAAGTAGATTTACCAGTTCGGACAGGGCCAACCACACCAACATAAATATCACCATCAGTTCGTTTGGCAATATCTTCATATAATTTTACTTTATCTTCCATTGAAAACCTCCTTAAAATTGCTATGCTATAAAATATAACATTGTAATCATTCGCTCTAATTTGTGAAAAATCACAATGAACAAGAAAAATAGTAGCTGTTATGTACAATTAACCTTGTTCAATAATGTTAATAAATTATATTATTCAAAAAAATATATATGCACTAAACTTAAAAAAAATCATATTATGTATTAAAAAAAGCTTGATACAATCGCAAATATATGCTAAGATTAAGCCTATGAGGGTGATAAAATGATGAAAAATTATGAAGAAACAATAGAAAAATTAAAAAAATACAATCAAAATGAAATAGTAAATATTATGTCAAAAGTATATACAGAGGAAGAAAATGAAAGATTAATAGAACAATTAAATAGAATAGATTTAAATCAAGTAATGAATTTATATAAAAATGCTAATAATATACCATTAATAGACGAAAGAAAAATTGAACATATAGAATATACAGATTTAAATAGTTTATCAGAAGAAAAATTCAAAGAATATAAAAATATAGGAATTGATGTAATAAAAAATAACAAATACGCAGTAATTACAATGGCTGGAGGACAAGGAACAAGATTAGGTCACAAAGGTCCAAAAGGTACATTTAAAATAAATACTGTAAATGGTGAAAAATATTTATTTGAAATAATAGTTGAATCATTACAAAAAGCAAATAAAAAATATAATGTAGTAATACCTTGGTACATAATGACAAGTGAAGATAATAATGATCAAACAATACAATTCTTAAAAGAAAATAACTTTTTTGGTTATGATGAAAATAAAGTAAAGTTCTTTAAACAAGGAAAAGTTCCAATGGTTAAAGAAGATGGCAACATTGTAATAGACCAAAATAAATTAATAAAAGAAGCTTCAGATGGAAATGGAAGTATATACAAATCTTTAAAAGATGCTAATTTAATAAATCAAATGAAAGAAGATGGAATTGAGTGGATTTTTGTTGGAGGAGTTGACAATATACTATTAAAAATAGTTGATCCAGTGTTAACTGGTTTAACAATAACAGAAAACAACTTAATATCATCAAAATCAGTTGTTAAGAAAAATGCAAAAGAGCGTGTTGGAGTATTTTGCAAATTAAATGGTGTTCCAAAAGTAATTGAATATACTGAATTACCAGAAAAAATGGCTGAAGAAATTGATAGTAATGGTCAATTAATGTATGGTGAAGTAAATATTTTAAGTCATTTATTTAATATAAAGGCTTTAGAAAAATTATCAGAAGTTGATCTACCATATCATACTGCATATAAAAAATCTAACTATTTAGATGAAAAAGGAAATTTTGTAGAGGTAACAACACCAAATGCATATAAATTTGAATCTTATATATTTGATGGATTCATTTCTTTAATTCAATGAGTATACTAAGAGTAAAAAGAGAAGAAGAATTTGCACCTATAAAAAATCGTGAAGGTTCAGATAGTCCAGAAACAGCAGTAAATTTATATAATGAATATGTAAAAAAATATAATTAAAAAAGGCGAATATATGAATAGAATAAAAATGAAATTCATATATTCGTCTTTTAGTGCATTAAAATGCAACTACATTTGTTCATCGCCAGGTAAAAAATAATCAACTATACCGTAAATTAAAGCACCTATAATTGCAGCCATCCATGAAATAACATAACCTGCTACAAAATATTGAGTAACATATAATATAACTGCAGATAAAATAAATCCTACAAAGCCTTTTCCAAATGGACTAGCCTTTATTCCCGTAAATTTAGCAATTAAAAAGTCTATAACTGTTAAAACTATTGTTGCTATTGCAAGTGACCAAAAATTACTAATTTCAAAACCAGGAGTGAAAAATGCTGTGATTGCTAAAACAATACCTGCAGTAATTAATCTACCGACAATTTGCCAAACTGTATTAGTAGAATTTCCTGCCTGACTATTTTCCATATGATTATCTGACATAAAAACCTCCCTGTACACAAAAAAGTGTACGAACAATTTTTAATTGTTCAATTATATTATGAGCGAAAAAATGATTATTATACAAAATAATAATTGTAATATTCTAAAAAAAATGATAAAATTTGGATAATAATTTTTTGTAATAGGAAGTAAAAATGGAAGAGCTAAAATCATGTAATATATGTCCACACAAATGCGGAGTAAATAGATTAAATGGAATAAAAGGAAGATGTAAGTGTGATAATAAAATAAAAATAGCACTAGCATCAGTCCATAATATGAAGAGCCATGCATAAGTGGAAAAAATGGATCTGGAACAGTATTTTTTTCAAATTGTAATTTAAATTGTATATATTGCCAAAATTATGAAATAAGTCAATTAGGAAAAGGCAAGGAAATAACAATAGAGCATTTGGCACAAATATTTATAAAACAGCAAGAAAAAAATGTAAATAATATCAATTTAGTTACACCGACAATGTATGTTCCACAATAATAGAAGCAATAAAAATTGCAAGAAAAAAAGGTTTA
>ERZ859980.413-NODE-413-length-28177-cov-1.814629_pt1 | contig 28177 bp, 31 predicted proteins | sample MGYA00509984_ERZ859980 | MGnify/ENA primary metagenome ERZ859980 (study PRJEB30046, sample SAMN00715173) | human gut metagenome | study: EMG produced TPA metagenomics assembly of the A metagenome-wide association study of gut microbiota in type 2... | reverse complement strand
TAGAAGTTTGTTGATATTTCTTCAATTTCTTCTCCTGTTATGTGCTCTAAAAAACTTTTTGTTATTCTTTCGTTCCCTGAATTTCCTAACAAACATTTGAATATTACATCGTTTGTTGGTAAGTATTTGGGTTTTGAATTATTTGCCAATTTTTCTGTCATAGTTTTTCCTTTCTTTTATTTTAACATATTAGTTAAATTTTGTGCAATAGTTTAAGTGTTTTTTTACTTATGTTGTTTGGAATTTGATTTAGACTTGTGGAAAATTTAAACTGTAGTATTGCATTTGCTTTTTTTGTGAATTTTTTGATTTAAATCATTTTGAAATATAAAATTATTAGAAATTTGTTAAAATATTCTATGAATTTATAAAAATTTTATGAAAATTGTAAATTGTAGTGAGAATATAATTTTTTTATATCTTATTTTAATTTCTTATTTAATATTTGTAGCTCAAGTTTGCTTAAACTATTGCATTGCTTATGCTTTTGGAGATATTTTAGAATTTAAATTTTTGAATAAAATTTATGAGCTTTAAATCTGCTCTGAATTAAATAAAAAAATATTTTGCATTAAGCTTTTAACTTGTATGTATTTTATACCGAATTCATTTATTTTGCAAGGAAAATCGTAAGACAAAATTCGAGTTTTTTCGTATTGTGGAGAGGTAATTTTATTAATACTATGAAGCTCATAATACTTCTAACATAAATTCGTATAGTTATTTTATGAAAGAAATAATCTCAAATTATTATATTTTTTATAATTCAGATCCATTTCATATTATTTTTTTACTAACCTTTAGTATAAAAAAATCAAAAATCATAATTTTTAATGATTTTTGATTTTAAATATTTTTTTACAGTATTTTTTATTTATTCAAACCATAGAACCATGGTCCTTGACCATCTTTACCAGATGTTGAACATCCAGCCTTATATGAACAATAACCTTTGCAATATTTGTGTCTTCTCTAGGTGTACTTGATGTTTTAGTAAATTTGTTATTTTCACTGTCACTAAAACTTCCATCACTATTTAAGTTAAATTTTAAAACTTCATTACATAAACTTGCTGATGGATCATTTCCAACTAAAACAACACTATTCATAGTAACTTGGTTTTCATTAATTGTATAGTATCCTACATAATGAGCATCTGTATCCCCACATTTATAATATGCAGAAAAAGTTCCTTCCTTACTTAACACTATTGTATAATTCATGTAAACCGGTTCTGAATTAGTTCCTTCATTCATATTAATTTTTTGAGATTCATATGTTCCCTTTAAACTATCATATGTTTGAGTACTATTTTCTTTTGTTTTTTCATTTTTTGATTCATTTAAATTACTTTTATTTTCGTTTTCTTCATTTTTTGATTCATTTGAATTATTATTTTCATTTTTTGATTCCATTGCAGCTACTTTACTTTCTAATTCATTTGTTCTACTTTTTTCTTTTTGAAGATTATCAAAAAGAAACCATCCTCCAACTCCTAATATAGCAATTATTAAAATAACTATTAAGCATATAACTACTTTTTTCATAACTCTCCTCCTTTTAGCTTTTGTAAAAAAATATTTATTATGAATTCATTATAACAAAAACGTAAATTTTTTCAATGTATTTTTTCAAAAATATTCCATCTTAAATTAAGTACTATAAAAGGAACTGCAAATCTTTACAAAAAGTTGCAGTTATTTTTCTTTTTATTTTGTGTTGCTTATCGTTCACTATAGTGGAATAATATTCGTAGAAATGGACGGCTTTCTTTGACAACCATTTGTTGGTGTGTCAAAGAAAGCCTCCCACCATTATATCTTATTTTTTCAAAGTAAAATATACAGTATATTCTCCAACTCTCTCACTACCATTGTCTACTAATTTTAATTCATTATTTTCATTTACTAAATTAATTATAATTGCTTCTCCTGTTTTGCTTACTAATTTAAATGACTCATTATTTATTATAGTATATGTTCCTTCTTCGCTTCCATCTCCCATTGATGCTCCCATGTAATATGTGTATGTTCCATCTTCTTTTATTTTTAATGCATCTGTTTCTGCTTTATATGATGAACCATAAACTACTTTTAAACTTACTTCTTTATTATTTTTATCTACTGCTTTATATGGTTTCCATTCTCCTACAATATTATCTATATTTACAATATTGTTATCTATTTTTTCTTCTTTTCCTGTTGCCATTTGTGATTGATCTATATTGTTTATTGTTTGGCTTTCTTTACTAAATAAATTACATTTTATTGCTGCAAATGTTCCTACTCCAAAAACAATTACCAAAGATGCAGCAATTGCCACTATTTTTTTTACTTTTTTACCACTCTTTATCTTGTTGCTACTCTCATTTTCATTATTTACTTTTTTCATAATCATTCCCCCTAACTCTTCTGGAACTTGAATATTATCAATATATTTTTTTACTTCGTTTGCTATATACTTATCATCAAATTCATTCTTCATATTATAAAATCACCTCCTATTCGCTTAATAATTTTCTTAACTTTTGCATTCCATTATAATATATGGTCTTTACTGTACTTACTGGCTTTGATACTGTATTTGAAATATCGTCAAATGTGTATTCTAAGTATAATTTCATCAATAAGATTAATCTAACTTCCTCAGTTAATTTGTTTAATGCTTGATTAATATTTAATTTTTCTATTTGCATATCTCTATATTTTTTATGCTTGCAGATTCATCATACTCTGATATATATGTTATTTTAGAATTCTTTTTTATAAAATCTCTACACTCATTTATTGCTATTCTTGTTATCCACGTATTAAAAAACTCATTATGTTTTAATTTTTGCATTTTGGTATATGCTATATATATTACTTCATCCAATACTTCAATTGTATTTTCTCTGTTCTCCAAAATTGCATATATTGTTTTATATAAAGAATTTTTAATATTATCAATTATTAATGGAAAAACGTCTTTGTTTCCAGACTTGAATTCGTCTATTAACTTTTCTTGTTCGTTTGTTATTTGACTCATTTTTTTACTCCTTTCTTTTTTTATTAGACTTTTTTGTTGATGAAAAAGTTTTATTTTTTTACAAATTATAACATTTTTTATATTTTGTAGTAAAATTTTACAAAAAAAACAAACTAGCTAAGAAATTTTATGCTTTTCTTAGCTAGCTTTTCTATATTTATCATGTATTTTTTTCTTTAGCTCTTAAGTATAATTTTTCACCAATATAATCTATCCCATCTATAGCTAAAGCTAAATATATTGGAAACATTGTTAGTATATATCTTGATCTATTTTCCCATATTAGTAAAAATACGATAATTCCTACCATTGAAATTGATAATATATATTTATAACTTGTATAATCTTTTTCTTTTATTAATTTAATGCAACTAAAGATTATTAAAATTAACAATGTTAAATGCATTACTTGTGGAAAATATTTATAAACATTTGAATATTTTCCATCATTTAATATGCATTCATGAATTATATTTTTATTTACTGGGTTTCTACTCAGTTTTGCTGGTGCATAATATGTTCCATCAGTCCATGCATATTTTAATTTTACAGTTAAATGTTTAATAAAATCATTGCAAGTATAATTCCTCATAATTTCATTTATTTTTAATCTATCCGCTTCTCTTTTTTCTGAATAACTATTATAAGAAAGCGTATAATTTAAAAGGTCTTCGTTATAACTTCCATTATCAACTAATCCTATCATTATCCAATGTTCTATAGGCATTTTATAGTTTTCTATGTTAGATGACTTATTCAATTGTTTATTCATAGTAATTGAAAATCCTAATAATACAACTATAGATGTTATACCAATAATACAATAATTTTTTAATGTTTTTTTATCTATTTGGGTAAGAATTTGATATACAACTATTGCTATAGCTATAAAAATGCTTGTAATCTTTACTTTCCAAGCTGTAGCTAAAGTTATTCCCATTATAATTAATAAAATATTTTTCAATGTCGTTTTATTTTCATTTTCTTTTAAAATTAAAAATAAAAATAATATTAATGTTGAAAAAAACATTGATAAAGAATCTGTATAATATATTGCACAATGCATATATAATGGTGTTGTACATAAACATATCATTAATGCTAATAGTGCCTTGGATTTATTATAAATTTTATTTATACAATAATATAGCAAAATTACAGTGGCTGTTATTATTAATGAATTAAATAATGTTGCTATAGTTATAAAATCACTACATTTAAATATATATGATATTTTAAATACAACTATATATATGACTGTAATCATTTGGTTATTTGGATATTGTAATAGATATCCTGCTCCTATATCTTCACTTCCTATTGTATAGTTTTTGGCTATATTAAATACATCTCCCATATCCCACGATGGATTTACCTTTAGTAGCTGTCCTAATACTATTGATAATATTCCAAATAGTGAAAATAACACTATATGTATGTATTTTATGTGCTCTATTTGGGGAATTATTTTTTTACTTGTAAATATTAATAGAGCTAAATATATTGCTATTCCTATTATAAGGTAGATTGGATTAAATTGATATATTATTGGGTCGTAGTTTAGTATTGCGTTTTGGATAATCCAGAAAAGGATTGACGATAGTAGGATTGGGAAGATTTTTTTTATATTATTTTTCATAGTTGGTCTCCTTTACTTTTTGATATTATATAATTTTTTTATTTTAATAACAATACCCTAATAAATTTTATTTTACACATTATATTTTTTTACTAATCCTATTATAATATATTATAATTCTAACATTTCTGTAAAATAAAACAAGCAAAGAATATCTTAATTTTCTCTGCCTGTTTTTATATTAATTATTTTAACCATTCAGGATTTTCTAAATACCAGTCTATTGTTTTTATAATTCCATCTTCAAATTTTGTTTTTGGTTCCCATCCTAGTTCGTTTTTAATTTTTGTTGGGTCTATTGCATATCTGTAATCGTGTCCTTTTCGATCTTCAACATGCTCTATTAATGATTCTGGTTTGTTTAAGTGTTTTAGTATTAATTTAACGATTTCAATATTTCTTTTTTCATTATGACCACCTATATTGTATCTTTCTCCTGCTTTTCCGTTGTGTAACACTAGGTCTATTGCTTCACAGTGATCTTCTACATATAGCCAATCTCTTATGTTTAAACCTTCTCCATATACAGGTAGTTTTTCGTCTTTTAAAGCTAATTTTATCATATGAGGAATTAGTTTTTCGTTGTGTTGATATGGACCATAGTTATTTGAGCAATTTGTAACACTTACATTCATTTTAAATGTTTCGTGATATGCAAATGCTATTAAATCAGAGCTTGCTTTTGATGCTGAATATGGACTATTTGGTTTTATTGGAGATGTTTCTGTAAAATATCCTTCTTCTCCCAAAGTTCCATATACTTCATCTGTTGATATATGTACAAATTTATTTTTGCTACCTTCTCCCCATACTCTTTTAGCTGCTTCTAATAATGTGTGTGTTCCTAACACATTAGTTTGAGTAAATACAAATGGCGTTTTTATACTATTATCAACATGTGATTCAGCTGCAAAATGTACAACAGCATCGATATTATATTTTTCAAAAGTTTCTAAAACTTTATCTAAATCACAAATATCACCTTTTACAAATGTAATTTTATCTTGTACTTTTTTTAAATTATCCATATTCCCAGCATAAGTTAATTTATCAAATACTATAATATTGTAATCTGGATGTTTGTTTACCATAAATTCTGCAAAGTTACTTCCTATAAATCCTGCAGCACCTGTTACTAATATATTTTTCATTGTTATTCTCCTTAATAATTATAAATTTTAATTTTATTTACAATACCTTAATAGGTTTTATTAACTGTATGACAAATTAAATTAGAATGTATTATAATTTTTATATTCCTGTAAAATATAGACATGCAAAGAATATCTTAGTTTTCTCTGCTTTTTCTGCTATTGTAATTAATGAGATCTTCTTTTGAATTTATATTTTAACTAAGTATCCCCACAAACTCATATATTGCATTAAGTAAAAAAGCTCTATTTTTCATTATATATTACCCATGGATACTTTTGATTTATTTTTTCTATATTTCTGCCACTAAGAACAACCACACCAAAATTCTCTGAATTTTCATCTTTTATAACATTCATTGAACTGACATTTTTTGCCACTATTACTCTTTCTATAATATTATTATTTTCGTATCCTTCTCCATTATATTTTATTAAATATACTTCTCCATTAGAATATAATTCTAATCTATTCATTGAAGCACTAGGAAATCCTAATGGACTTTCAGATGATATTACTTGTGGAATATCATCTCCTTTTGATGCATCTTTTTTATTATAATAACTACCACCTATTCCTACTATAATTCCAATTATAATTACACTAATAATAAAAATATTTCTAAACTTCATATTACTTATCTTCCTTGCCCTAAAATTATTGTTGTTGATAATAGTAAATATTACAATCAACATTTGTATTTATTCCATTAACTGTTCCACAATCAGTATACTGCCACATTACATATTTCCCCTTATATTCTGATGGTTTTTTTAATGGATCTTCTTGTGTAGCACCTGTGTAATTTGCTAACCATATTTTATATTCAGACAATTGATTAATATCTATTTTGTTTTTTATCCACCATGGACTTGCGTAAATTAATGTTTTATATCCGTTATTTGTTATTGTTCTACAAAAACCTTTTATTGCATCAGTTCTTTCTTGAATTGAAATATTGTCAGCTCTCCCGTTTTGATTTGGCGATGATGAATATTCTGTATCGAAAGCAACAGGATATGTAATATTATATTTTTTTATTAATTCTATTGTATATTCCGCTTCCTTAATTCCTTCATCTTCATTTTTAGCTTGACTAAAGAAGTAAACACCCACATCTAAACCTGCTGATTTTGCCCCCTGAATATATCCATCAAACATACTATCCTCATTTAAAGACCCTGATTGACCATATCCTCTAAATCCAGCTCTTAACATTACAAAATCTATACCATCTTTCTTTACCAAATTCCAATCAATTTTTCCTTGATATTTTGAAACATCTATACCAACTTTAATATCAGGATGTTCTTTTTTAAAGTTAGCACTACGCCCTTCATCAACAATTTCATTTTTTGTAGTATTACTAAATTTAAATTTTTGATTATTACCTGATGTATAGTTCCAACATAGAATATTAGTACCGTTTTTCATTTCACTATTAGCCACATCTATATACAAATTATTGCATTTGGATATTATATTATAATATCCATTTCCAGCATATTTTATAATCCATTGTTGATTTCTGTTTCCATTATATTCATATTGTATAACTCTTGTTCCATTATATTTATAACCTCCATAAACGTCTAAATATTTACCAGAACTCACACATTTTATAGAAAAGCAATTATTTTCCAGCTCTTTTATTTCATACTTTTGATTATTACCTCCATTATTACTCCATAATTCTATATTTGTTCCATTCAATCTTGAATCAGCTGTTACATCTAGTACATAGGAATCATTTATTGTTGATGTAATTGTGTATATCCCACTTTGAAGCTTATGTTCATTTTCTTTTTTTAGTAAAAATTTTTGATTTTCCCCTCCATTCGCAGTCCAAGTTAATATATTTGTTCCACTTTTGGCCACTCCACCTTCTACATCTAAATTTAATCCATTACATTTAGATGTTATATTATAATATCCATCTTTATCTTTCTTTATACACCACTTTTGATTATCTCCACCATTATATTCATACTGTTGTACATTGGCACCGTTATTTTTCAATCCATATGCAACATCTAAATATTTACTCGAATTGTAACATTGAATTGTATAATAATTATTTCCTATATTTCTAATATAAAACTTTTGATTATTTCCATCATTATTCATCCAAATTTCTGTATTGGCCATATTATACATAGAGTCTCCAGATATATCTATTAATAGATTATTATTCAATTTTGAGTGTATTGTATATAAACCATCTTCTATATATTCATTTTCATTTATCTCTACTGCATAACTTATATCTATGCACTTTATAATTCCTATGAAAAATATAAAAATTATTATTGCACAAATTTTTTTTTCATCTTTCTACCACCTTTCAAAATAACATAAACTTTAATTACTTATTATATTTACTTTATCATAAACAGTTTTAATACGCAATTACTTTTTTAAATTTATAATTGGAAAAATTTAAAAAAGTTTAATATTTATTAATATAATAAATATCACAACATATCCTTTTATCATAAAGAATATATTGTGATATTTAACTCAATTAATTTTACTATTTTATATTTATTTTTTTATCAATTATATATTGCGGCCTTTGCTTTGTTTCATCATAAATTCTTCCGATATATTCAGCAATTATCCATAAAGATAATAGTTGAACTCCTGAAAATAATGTAATTGCAACCATTATAGAAGTCCACCCAGCTGTTAAATTTCCCCAACTAAATATATAAGATAATATTGAATATATTAATATTACTAAAGAAATTAATATTGATATTATTCCTAATCCACCAACCAATTTTAATGGTTTAGTTGAAAATCCTATTATACCATCTGAAGCCAATTTAAGCATTTTCTTTAATGGATATTTTGTTTGCCCTGCAAAACGTTCTTTTCTTTCATATTCAAAGGCACATTGTTTATAACCCAGCCAGCTCCATAATCCTCTCAAAAATTTATTATGTTCAGGTAGATTGTTCATTTGATCAACTATTTTCCTATCAACTAGTCTAAAATCTCCTGTATCTTTTGGAATATCAACATCAGATAATGCATTTAGAGTTTTATAAAACATTTTTGCTGTAAGTAACTTAAATTTAGACTCACCATCCCTAGTTTTCCTTTTTCCATATACAACTTCATTTCCTTCTTCCCATAATTTTAGCATTTGAGGAATCAATTCTGGAGGATCTTGCAAATCAGCGTCTATTATTACTACTACATCCCCAGTTACTTCCTTTAATCCAGCTGTAACAGCACATTGATGGCCAAAATTTCTAGCAAAAGACAATACTTTCACATTTTTATCACTTTCAGCAATTTTTTCTAAAATCTGAAGTGTTTTATCTTTACTTCCATCATTTACACAAATTATTTCATAATCATAATCTATTATACTTTTTAATACTTCTGACATTCTTTCATAGCATTTCTGTGCTACTTCCTCTTCATAATACATAGGTATAACAACTGATATTTTTTTTCTATAATTCATTTTTACTCCTCTTTTCTCCTTTTTATTTTTGAACAAACTTCTATTCCATTTAATTGATTTATCAATAATAATGGAATAATATTTACTAAATATCTTGATCTATTTTCCCATACAATTAAAAATAACATTACACCTAGCATTGTTATTAATGAGACTGTATCTTTAGAAGTAAAGTCATTTCTTTTTATCTTTGATTTTATATTAATTATTATAAATATTAACATTGAAAAATGCATAACTTGAGGAATATACTTATAATATTTTGAATATTTCCCTCCTTCTAAAACAAACTCATGTAATATTTTTCTAGAATTGGGCTCTCTTCTTAACACGTCAGGTGCCCAATATGTTCCGGTCGTGCCAAGCAAAACCTAATTTTAATGTTATATTTTTTATATGCTCATCTGTACTTCTATTCACGATACGTTCCTTTATTTTTCTTATATCAGCTTTCTTTTTTTGATCGTATGTTTCATTTGAGTTTGTGTACTTATACTCCTCATATGAAAATTTTCCAACGCCATTCATCCCCATCATTATCCAATGTTCCTTAGGGACCTCATTTATCCACCTATTCTCTTTTGGTGCTAATTTATTTACAATTATTTGGTCAAACATAACTGTTAGAATAATAACTATAGCCCCAATTGGAAGCACTCTTTTTAACAGTTCTTTATAATTTCTGTTTCCTAATTCATACATTATTATAGCTATAAAAACAAAAGCAGAAGTTAATTTTATTTTTATACCTATAAATAAAATTACAGCATATATAATACTTAATATCGTTTTCTTTCTCTTGTTATTAACATCCATGCAAATCCAAATATAAAAAAGTAAAACAGATATTGGCATTGAAAATACATCTGTATAGTATTCTGCACAATATAAATATAATGGTGTAGTGAATACTGCTATAATAAGAAAAAGAATGCCTTTCTCTCTGTTGAAAATTTTTTTAACACAAAAAAATGATAATATAATTGAGATTGAAACTGCAATTGAAGACATTACAGTTATTATAGTTAAATAATCATTTAAACCGTATTATCTTAAATGGATATAACATCATAATATCTAATACACACATCATTATATTGTTGGGGAATTGTGACAAGTAGAATGTATTACTATATGTTCCATAATCAAGATATTCTTAGCAATTTCAAAAACAGTACCCATATCCCATGTTGGATTTAATTTAAAATATAAACCACTTATTATACAAATTATTGTGAAAATTCCCATTAATATATATTCTATAAAATTAAGTTTCATTATTTTTGGTACTATATATTTATATACCAAAACAATTATCAACATATATATAATAATTCCTATTATCAAAAAAATAGGATTATATAAAAATATAACTTTATTATATTCTAATATTCCAGTTAAAACTATCCATATTAAAAAACCTGCTAAACTAATTAATGTATATTTTATTACATTTTTAAATATGTTTTTCATTTTATAATTCCTCCGCAAAGCCTTTCTGTAATTTTTTAAATATAAAATAACCAATTACTGTTATTGCAACGGATATTGCTCCTACTATTGCTAAGCTAGTAAAATTAGGCATTTGTTGATAATAAAAAATATCTCTATATGCATAAATAATATGTGCCATTGGATTTAGATTTATAATATTAACAAATGATTCTGGTATTGTTCCTTCTGAATAGAATATTGGTGTTGCATAAAAACCAACCATCAAAACAATTCCAATAATATGTTCTAGATCTCTAAAGTATACAGTTATAGCTGAAACTATAAATGATATTCCCAATAATAAAACATATTGTACTAATAATATTATTGGATAAAATATAATATATTTTGTTACTCCCAAACCATATGCAAATAAAAAGATTAGTATTATTACAGTTGATATTAGAAAGTTTACTGCACCACTAGTTACTATTGATATTGGTAATATTTCTCTTGGAAAATATACCTTCTTTATTATATTTCCACTTCCTATAATTGCATATGACGCCTGTGATACTGTTGTTGTAAAATATGTCCATGGTATTAAAGCCACACATATAAATATTACATAATTGTCTGGTGTATTTTTCATAATCAATGGAAATACTATTGCATATACCAATAGCTGTAATAATGGATTAAAAAAAGACCAAATTACACCTAAAAACGAATTTTTATATCTTCCCCTTATATCTTTCTTAACAGTTGTCTTTAATAATTCCCTATAATTATATATATTTTTAAAAATATTCATATCTTTCTCCTTATGATAAAATTTATCTTGTTACTCGTATATATTCATCAATTACTTCATCAGTATTTCCATCCATTTTTACTTCACCTTCATATATCCAAATAGCTCTATCACACAATTTTCTTGCTGCTCCTAAACTATGTGTAACAAATACCATTGTTTTTCCTTCTGCCTTCAATTCATCCATTTTTGCGAAGCACTTTTCTTGGAAATGCTGATCTCCAACTGATAATATTTCATCAATTAATAATATTTCTGCATCAACATTTATCGCAACAGAAAACGCCAATCTCATGTACTGTCCAGATGAATATGTTCTTACAGGATTATCAATCAGTTCTCCCAACTCTGAAAATTCTATTATTTGATTTAATCTATTGTCAATTTCTTTTTTTGTTAAACCAAATATTGATGCATTAAAATATATGTTTTCCCTACCAGAAAAGTCTGGATGAAAACCAGCTCCAAGCTCCAATAAAGATGTAAGTTTGCCATTAGTTTCTATTGTTCCTTGATTTGGATATATTATCTTTGTCATTAATTTTAATAATGTTGATTTTCCGCTTCCGTTTACACCTATTAAAGCTACTGTTTCACCTTTTTTTATGTCTATATTTATATTTTTTAAAATTTCTCTTTTTTCCTTTTTGTTTCTCTTACCTATGAATAAAAGTCTCTCTTTTAAAGTATTAGCTCTATCATAATACACATTAAAAGTTTTATATACATTTCTAACTTCTATTGCATTTTCAGCATTCTCCATTTTTTCCTCCTGTACTATTATTATAAAAAATTTTATTGATTACATTTTCCAAATCAATTTGTGATTTTTTCAATAACTGTATAACCGATTCTTGATTTGTTATAGTATTTTGTTGAATATTATCTAAGATTAAAAACATCTTCTCTTTGGTTAACTCAGTATAATCTATTGCATTTTCATTATTTTTAAAAATTCTATTTAAATATTCCATTTTATTTTTATAGTGTTCATGGATATTGTAACATATAGAAATACATGGTATTCCTAATGCGTAACTTAGCAAAACTCCATGATATCGCAATGATATTATAATATTTTGTTCCATAAACAAATTTGTTATTTCATCAATATTATTTGTGAATTTACAAATATTAACATTATTGAAATTCTCGTTTTCTAAAGTTTCCTCGTAAAATTTAATATCTATATCGTTAAAATTGTAAAATGGAATAAGATTTATCTCACATGTTATTTTTTTATTATCGTAATATTCATTTATATCATGTATTATTTTAATTAATTTTTCTTGATTTTCATATGCACTTATCCATACAATTCCTATATTTAATTTTCTAATTGTTTTATTCTCGTTTTTTATATTTATACGATTTCTTTTTTGTAATATATCATTAGCTAAAACTAAATCTTGAAGTATGTTTAATTTTTTTTCTTCTATATTACAATTTTCTTTTATTATTTTAAAGCTATTCTCATCTCTAACCGAAAAGTATTCTGAGTTATTTATTATATAACTTAATTTTTTTATATAATTTTCATTTGTAATTGTAGTGCTTGAACTCAATGCTAATGCAATCACTTTTTTTTCAAAAGCAATTGCTCTAATTGATAATTTTATTAGGATTGTTCCTAAATCATATCTATATGCATCCTCTTTTTCATAATTAGTATCATCAATAATTGCTCCACCGCCAAATATAAAATAATCATATTGCTCTGCCAATATATTAAATTCAAAAATGTTTTTAGGATAATGAATAAACCTAATCGCAGGATACTTTTCTACATCATATCTTGGATTGTCAGCTAACATAACTGTAATTTCGTACTCATTAATGTCACTCAGTTTTTGAATTAATGTTTCTAACATTAATTCATCACCAATGTTTGGGGCTCCATAGAAACCAATGATAAGTATTTTCTTATTATTGGTTCTATTCATTGCCATAATATTATTTTCAATATTATAATAGTCAAATTGATTTGTTCTATTATAAATAATATCTAATTTATTTTGATGCTCACTAGCAATCATATCTATTTTCTTATTAAGCTCTTCCTGTTTCTTATAAAAGATATCATTTATAGTGTTTAACTTATTATTTAAATCTTCGAATTTATTTTCTAAATAATATTGAGATTCTTGTTTACTTTCAATTAGTTTATGATTTCTTTTTTCCTCATTTTCATCAATTTTATTTATAATTTCAGAATAATTAAAAGAAATTTTTTTAAATATTTTTTTTAATAATTTCTTTAACAAGTTTATACCTCCAGCCAGAATTATTTTCTTCTTAGGATCTTCTTTGCCACGTTTTTTGTTCCTCTTATGACTTTTCCTTTTCCTCTTCTAAGGATATCTGCAATTTTCAATAGTTTTGGGTGAATTCCAACAAACATTCCTTTTGTAGCTCTATGGAATTTTATGTGTCTTATATTAAACTCTGGATTTTTCATTATTTCAGGATATGCCTTTATTCTTTTCTCAAAAACTCTAAATTTCTTTCCTGAATGAAATAATTCTAAATTAATATAATATTGTACTGAAACCATTGGTAATAATAACTTTCTTAATACAAATTCTCTTTTTTGTGGTGTAAATCTAGTATCATTTTGAACGATATTCATAAGCTCAAGAATTACATTTTCATGATGTTTATAGTTTTTCATCATTCCATCTTTGCTTACAGATTGTCCTATGTTTCCTATATAATATCTATATAAATTTAAGTCATATTTCTTTACAGTATCAATATTTATTATTGAATAAGCATTGTATAGCATATCTACATAAAACGTTTTTTCTAATAATTTAAAATTAGCTTCTCTCAATTTTTCAGTTTTATATGTCGCAGTTGGTAATGATGGTCCCCAATCTCTAAATCCATATGTTCCAATAGCTATATCATCCATATGATATATTACATCAGGAGTTAAGAAATTATAGAATATTTTTGGATACAATTTATCTTCAAAACTTCTTGCCTCACAATATTCTGTAAGTACCATATCAACATCTTCATTTTGAAGTTTTTCTAACAATTTATCATATGCCTCAATATCTAACCAATCATCTGCATCAACAACTTTAAAGTACTTTCCTCTAGCTATTTCATTCCCTTATTAATTCCAGATCCATGACCCCCATTTTTTTTGTCTATTAATTTTACTATTGAACGATTTCCTATTGTTGTTATTTTTTCATACATTCTTCCTATTTCAGCAGTATGGTCTTTTGATCCATCATTTATTATTAAAACCTCAGTTAAATAAGAATATTTGCTTTTTAATAAATCTGGTATACATTTATTTAAAAATTTTTCAGCATTATATGATGGAACAACAATTGTTAATAATGGATCTTTTTCTACTTTTGCTAGTGGATATATAATTTCTTCAACTGGCTTTATTGTATCATTTATATATTTTATTTCTCTATGAATTGTTTCTTCAATGTTACATATTTCCCTTGTATGTTCACTCATTTTTTCACTTATTTTCATAAATTCATTTGGGTTGTTATATAAAAATTCTATTTTATCTGCGTACTCTTTTATATTTTCTGTACTACAAATAAGTCCAAGTTTTTCATCAAAAAATTCATGAATAACATTTAAGTCTGATGTTATTACAGCAAGTCCAGATGATGCAGCTTCTAATGCAGAAACGCCTTGTGTATCTTGTCTTGTTGGAAATAACGCTATACCACATTTTTTATGCATTTCTGATAATTGATTATGTGTCATAAAGTTTTTTATTATTTTTACATTATTAAATTTTCTTATTGGTTGAACTAGCTCTCCAAAATAATTGCCTTCACCACAAATATAAAATTCTAAATCATTAAAGAAATCTCTTCTTGATAATTCCAATATTGTTAATACGGCAATATCTATAGCATATTTTTTATAATTATCAAATCTTCTTGTCATAAAAATCTTTTTTCGTAATTCTGGATCTTTCTTTTCATACTTGAATGTATTATTATCTATTACGTTATGAATAACTATTGAATTTTTGAATTCATCATTATGCATTTTTTGTGCTTCTTTTCTCTCATCTTCAGATACGAAAACCCACTTAATATTATCGTTTTTCAAGAATTTCTTTAAATATTTATCTCTTTTCTTAAATTCATTTTTCATGTATTCTGGTATTTTGTACTCATTTTCAAAATATGGCGTATAGATATCAGCACAATTCCAATATAAAATATCTGCTCCATGATTCCAAAAAATAATTGGAATATCTTCTATATAGCTTGTATCTAGATAATAAGCATACTCAGAGTCAAAGAAGTGTACTAATATAGCATCATATCTTTTTGACATTATTATTGATCTCATTTGTGAATAATCTGTTTTAAAAACATCTACACCTTCAATGTTATAATGAGACATTGTGTTGTTATAATATATTGATGCTACATCAACATTTAATCCACATTTTTTATATTCTTTTACTCTTGAATGAACAAATCCACATGCATATAAATTATCAGCTGACGGATATGATGGTGTAATTAGTAATATATTATTTTTCCCCAAATACTTATTAAATGTATATACTGGACTTTCAGTTGTAGTAACTTCTATCTTTTCTATTTCAATCTTAGTATTTGGCTTAACAACAATAACTGGCATTAATGCATTTTTTATTTCTTTTAAGCTTGATGTTTCAGAATTGATTACAACATCCATCATTCGCTCTCTTTTTTTGTTAATAAAACTTAGTCTTGCTCCTGAACCAATTAAAATATTAGCTTTAAAATCTACATTTAAAAATTTATATTTACATTTAATAATATTAGTTGAAAAAACCATGCCTTCACAATCTGATTCGTTTTCTATTATAACCTTTTTATTTTTTTTTGATATCTTTATATTTTTACTTTTTTTTAACCAATTATCTATATTCATTTTACTTCCTCTCATATATAAACAAATAATTTATTTTAACTTTTCAGCCAATTCTTTGGCACTAATCATACAATCTTCCATAGAACAATATGTCCATGCTCCATATCTGCCTATTGTATAAACACTATTATCATTTAGATATTTTTCAAATTCTTTTATTTCCTTGTTAGTTTCGCTATTAATATGAACATATGCAGGATTCATTACAATTGTAGAATAATCAACAAGTTTATTATCATCTTCTACTATACCTACCTTCTTTAAATTCTGTAAAGTTAAATTAAGTTGCTTTTTAATATCATCTTCTGATATTTTTGACTTTTTCTCATATCCAATTTCTATATACATACTTAATTTATCAGACATTAATATGTTGTCATAAAATCCCACTCTATAAAAATTTATATCTTTCTGTGGGAAATAAATCCAATGTTCTTTAAAATTTGATTTCTTTTCAAATCCTAAATTGAATACTAAAACTTTATTATATGATATATTCTCTCTTAATTTTTCTGTATTATCAATTAATTCAAGTAAATTATTTAATGGAGAAGTATTTATTAGATATTGATAATTTATTACTTCATCATTTTTTGTAATAACTGTTTTATTTTTTAAATCTATCTTTTTTATTTCATTCATAAGTTCAACTTTTTCTTTGTCTAAATTTTCATATAGCTTGTTTAAGAAACTACCAGCTCCATTTTTGGGATATAAAAAAGTATTATTGTATGAATTATTATTTTCTTCTTTCATATTATTTATTATTTGATTTAAATTTGCATATGGGAAAAATCTTCCCATAGCATCTTTATCTAAATTATTCAAATCACATGCATACAATTTTTCATTATATGGTTTTAAAAATTTTTCTACAATTGATTTTCCAAATTTTCCATATAACATGTCCAAAAAGCTTTCATAATTTTCTTTTTCATTTTTATTATATAAATCATATAGACAGTCTATAAATTCCTGTTGTGGTAACTGATGTATATTCATTTGAAATGGATAATCAATTAATCTGTCTCCGTAATATATTTTTGTATTTTTTTCTTGGAATATTAATTCTTCATCCTTCATCAAATCTTCAAATAATTTTTTCATTTCATCTGTTTTAAAATGAAAGAAATGCCCTGCATAATCCCATAAATACTCACCTTTTTTTATTGTTCTGCAGTATCCTCCTACTTCATTTTCTTTTTCTATTATTAAATAATCATCTTTTATAAAGTTTGCAAATGTCAAACCTGATATTCCAGCACCAATTATTAAGTATTTTACATTCCTATTCATAAACTTTCTCTCCTTACTAAAATTTTTTTACATTATATCACAATACTTCGCTTTGTCAAATTCAAGGCTTTTAACTTTCTTTATTTATATTCATAAACTTTTTTGATTTAATTCTTCCTGGAATCCATAAAATTGCAATCAAAATGTTATTAAAAAAAGTACTCACATTTTTTCCTTTCTGCCCAGTCAAATACCCAAACAAAATAAAATGCTTAATAATATACAACCTCTTACCAAAAGAAACCCCTTTCATATCCATATCATTCAAAATCTCATAAAAATACATATAATACCCAAATGGATTATTTACAAATTCCTTATCGATATTCTTCGTATATCCTTCATCTTGATACTCACATACCATCATATACTCATTATTACAAATCATCTTGTAATCCTTATCCATTTTATGATACATTCTAGCTTCTGTAACAAATCTTTCATTATGCTCTAATTCATATCTATACTTTTTTCTAACTTCAGTAATAAAAGCCAATGCTTTTTCGCCTGTTCCGCCATCTTTAAAATATAAATCAAACATTGTTGTTTCTTCTTTTTTAAATGTATTTCCCATATTATTTCCATTTTGATCAATTTTTAAAAAAGCAAATGCATAAATATCTTTTCTTTCTTTGTTTTTTTCATATAAATCCTTAATTTTATCAAATGCTCCATCTGTAAAATAATCATCTGAATCACATTCTATCCATATTTCACCTGTTACATATTGTGCTAAATTATTTATTGCTGTCATTTTGCCTTGATTTTGTTGTTTGAAAAATTTTATTTCAATTTTATTTTTAGCAATATAATCTTTTATCAAATTTTCTGTTTCATCTTTAGAGCCATCATCCATTATTAACCATTCTATTTCATAATTACTAGATTTATTTTTTATTAAGCTTTCATATAATTTAGGTAAACATTTTGCTCTGTTATATGTTGCTGTTAATATGGAAAATTTCATTTAATCACCTACTAATTCTATAATTTTTTGTAACTTTTCTGTATTGTCATATTCAGTATTTGTTTGTGTATTATTAAATATTTTGTCATCATTATCATTTAATAGCTTATACAATCCATCATAAATTTCGTCTTCACTATTTTCTAATATCAACGCCTTTGGATAATTTTCTATGCACTCTCGTGCTGCTGTATTTGTTATTATTATTGGTTTGTTTAATATTTTTGCTTCTTCTAATACCATTCCATATCCTTCAAATTCAGATAATAAACAAAAATAGTTTGCATTTTTTATATATGGATATGGATTTTCTTTTTTACCTAATAAAACGAAAGTATCTTCTACATTTTCTTGCTTTATTAATTTTTGAAGATTTTCTTTTTCTGGTCCATCTCCAATTATATATACTTTGTGTTTTAAACCTCGCTTATTAATTTACTATGAACTCGTATAAATCTATCATTGCCTTTTGCTTTACTAATCTACATACTGTTAAAAAATTTATTGAATTATAGTCAAATTCAACTTTTATATTATAATTTGATTTTTTTATTACTAAATCTTTATCTATATAATTATAAATAACATGCATATTTTCTGTATTTAAATCATTATATATGTTTTGAAATTTTTCCATATTATCTTGACTTACAAATACTAAATCATTGTACTTCTTGTATATGTTTTTATCTATATATTTTTTCATTTTTGATTTTAAATCATTGCCAAATACTTTTTCTATGTCATTATGAATCCACGCTATTTTGTGAACATCTTTATTTTTTGTACTAAATAATCTTGTTATTGGTCCTTCTAAAAATGCTATTTCTGTGTCATAATTTTGTTTTATTTTTTTATTATAAATTATTTTGCTGAATAACAATATTTTTATTGGAATCCACATTTTTTGTAATTTTGTTAATTCATCATATCTGCAATTATATAAAGCTTTAAATTTTACATTTTTGTTTAAATCATTTTTTAGCTCTCCATTGTCATATATTGAAAATATTGTTATATCGTATTTTTCTGATAGCTTATTTGATATATCTACTAATACTCGCTCTGCTCCACCTAGTGTTAGGCTTGTTATTCCAAATAAAATTTTTTTAATTGTTATCACCTCTTTAAGCACTAAAAATAGCACAATATATTTTATATGTAAATTTATTTACTGTTTTCATATAAAAATTTTTTGCTGATTTATCTTTTTTAGTATTTCATTTTTCTTCCAATTTGGAAATTCGTTATTTAGTCTTGTCCACGTTTCATTTAATAATTGCTTTCTTATTTTTGCATCTTCTATTTTTGTAATTCTAAATAACGAACTGCATAATAGTAATCGTGCGTATGTATATTCTAGCTCTGTTTTATATTCTTCATATAAATTGTTTTCTTTGTAATATTTTATTACATTGTCCATTATTGTGAATATTTCTTTTGTTCTTTCATTTTGTGTATTTGATATTGATGAACTTCTTTGAATATAGTGTATTAATGGCTCTTTTACAAATGATACTTTATTGTAATATGGAACCATTTTGTAAAAGAATTCTACATCTTCATATCTTAATCCTTTTGGAAACTCCATTTTGTGCTCTTCTATTAAGCTTCTTTTTATTAATTTATTCCAAGCAACAACTCTTGCATATGTTAACATTTCTTTTTTGTTGTTATATATTTTCCCCGTATCAACTTTTTTTCTATCTGGATATTCCCATATAAAATCGCATTCTACCAAATCACTGTCATCTTCTTTTGCCTTGTTGTACATTTTTTCATATGTATCTAGCTCTACATAATCATCTGAATCTAAAAATGCAATATACTCTCCTGTTGCATGTGGTATTCCATAATTTCTTGCATCTGATAATCCACCATTTTTTTTATCCACTAATTTTATTTTATTTGGATATTTTTTTTGATATATTTCAATTAATTTTTTTGAATTGTCTGTAGATCCGTCATTTACAACTATTATTTCTATATCTTTTAAAGTTTGATTTACTAATGAATCCATTGACCTTACTATATATCTTTCTACATTATATACTGGTACTATGATACTAACTTTAGGCATATTCCCTCCTATTATCTTAATTTTAAATACCATCTTATATTTATATTTAAAATTATTTTCTTTAGTAATTGTTTAAAATTTCTTGCTTTTATATTTTTTAATATTTTTCGCTTTTTAATTTCTTTTATATAGTATTTTTGATTTATTTTGTTTAAATCTTCTATTTTTAAAATTATATTGTTTGTATAATATATTTTTAAATTTTCTAATGTTTGTTTAGATATATTGTATTCTTTTATTTTTTCATTCATATAATCATAATGGTATAGCATATCTAATGCTCTTTTCATTATTTTTTGTTGGTTATTTCCTCGTGTTATACTTGAACTTGATTGATAATAATAATATCCGTATACATTTGTTGATGCTACTTTTTTTGCCTTTAACATTATTAGTGATGTTAATGCAAAATCTTCATGTAATTTTCCTAATGGATATTCAAAATTATTTTCTTTCCAGAACTCGGTTTTATATAAGTATAACCACGCTGGTTGTAACATTACATCTTGATAATATAATGTATTAAATGCTTCTTCTCCTGTTTTTTCTTCAAATATTGGACCATCTACTTTTTCCGTTTCATTATAGTTTTCGTCTACTTTTACTAGTTTGTATTTTATCATATCGTAATCTAAATCTAAGTATTTTTGTAATTTTGAAAACAAATTTATATCTATGTAATCGTCAGAATCTAAAAAGCATATATAATCACCAGTTGCCTTTTGTATTCCATAATTTCTTGCATCTGATAATCCACCATTTTCTTTTTTGTAATATTTAATATTTTCATATCTTTGTAAATATGGTTGTATTATTTTTTCTGAACTATCTGTAGAGCCATCATTTACTAGTATTATTTCTATATTGTTGTAGCTTTGACTTTCTACTGAATCAATACATTTTTTTAAATATTTTTGTGTGTTATATATCGGAATTATTACGCTTATTAATTTCATTTCCGCCTCCTAGTTTTTGAATTGCTACATACCACTTCAAATTTCTTGTGTAGTTTTACTTCAATATAATATCCTCTACTTTTTCTATTATTTCATTATTATATTTTTCTGGGTCAAATTTATTTTTTATTTCATAGCCATTGTTTATAAATTCTTCCATTGCTTTGCTTATTTGCTTAACATCTTTTGAACAAACTATGCCATATTTTCCTTCTATATCTTTTTTACTATCTGATACATCTGTTGTTATTATTGGTTTATTAAACACCAATGATTCTATATATACAACTGGATATCCTTCAAAATTCGATGTTAAAATTACACTATCACATTCTTTAAAATATGGATATGGATTCTTTTTTGGTCCCAAAAATATAATTTCTTTTTCTAAATTTAAGTCTTTTACCTGTTTTTGGTAATTTCGTGTATCTGGGCCAACTCCAACTAATATTATTTTAAATTTATAGTTTTCTTTTTTTAATACCTCAGCTGACTTTATTAGTTTTGTTAACTGTTTTTGTTTTTCGTCATGTCTTCCTATATTCAAAAAAGTTATTTCATTTTTATCTTTTTTAAAATCTGTTATAACTTCTTCTGATTTTTTTATTATCTTATTATAGTCGATTAAATTATTACATACTATTAATTTGTCTTTTAAATTTTTATATCTATTTTCAAAATCTTTTTTAGATTCTTCTGACACAAATACTATTTTAGTAAACTTTTCTGCATTTACATTATTGAAAAATTCTAAATATTTTCTTTCATCATTTTCAAAGAAATTTAAATAATTATTATGTACCCATAATACACTATTTTTTGATGATGTTCTTGCTACAAATGATGATGATAATGAATATGTTGCAAATGATATAGCACAATCAAATTTGTTTTTATATTTTAATATAAATTTTAATCTATTTAATGCATTTTTTATTTTTGCTAGTATTTTATTTTTATTATAGCTTGGTGAATATTCTATAATTTCTATATTTTTATCTATTGTGTCTAAAAATATTCCTTCTTTTTTTTCAAGTACTAATGTTATGTCATACTTTTTTTTTGCTAAGTAATTTATTAATGTTACTAATGCTGTTTCAATTCCACCAAGATCTAAAGAATATGCTGCAAATAATATTTTTTTCACTATATTTCAGCCTCCATCTTAATATATTAATTACTATCTTTCTTATTTCGTTCTTCCATTCTTTTCATTTTTGCTTTATTTAGGTCTGCTTTTCTTGCTATATCTTTATATCCAACTGCAATTATTGCAGATACAACCATTGCAAATGATACTGCTTTCCATACACCACTTTCTAGTAAAACAATTGCAAATACTCCTAATATTGCACTAAATCCATAAATATAAATACTGCTTCTTTTTGTGTATACCCTCTTGCCATTAATCTATGATGTAAATGTCCTTTATCTGGCATAAATACTCCTTTTAGAGATTTTCTTTGGTAAATTCTTCGTACTATTGCAAATAATGTATCAAATATTGGTAATCCTAATACTATTATTGGTGCTACTATAACTATTGCAGTATATGTTTTTGCTACACCTAATATTGAAATTACTGCTAATGAAAATCCTAAAAAGTTGAACCTACATCACCTATAAAGGTTTTTGCGGGATTAAAATTATATGGTAAAAATCCACTTATTGCTCCTGCCAATGCTGTTATTAATATTATTGATAATAATGGTGATTCATTTATTGTAAACACTATCATTAATGATATACATGATATTAGTGTTATTCCTGATGATAGACCATCTAATCCATCTATTAAATTTATTGCATTTGTTATACCAACTATCCAAAATACAGTTAATATATATGAAAACCATGGGTGAGCTTGTATTATATTATTTATTACTGGAGAATCCATATTTTCTATATTTATTCCACAAGCTACAACAATTATTGCAGAAATTGTTTGAGCTAATAGTTTTAATAATGGATGTATATCTTTACAATCATCTATAAAGCATACAACTCCTAACACGGCAATACCACAAAAAAATCCTATAATTTCGGTAGCATGTTCCATTAATCCAAATCCGCCTTCTATTACCATAGATGTTAATAGATATATTACAGATACCACAAATCCTGATATTACAGCAATTCCACCTAATCTTGGCATTGGTCTTTTATTTATTCTTCTATCACTTGGCATATCTATTGCACCAACTTTTTTAGCTAACCTCATTGTATATGGTGTTATTACATATGCTGTTATAAATGCTAGTAAAAAAGCTATTATTATATCTCCCCACATAGTTTATATCCTTTCTTTAGCTGATATATATTTTAATTCTATTTAATCCACTCTATTATTGCATAAATCCATTTTTTTGTAAACAATCTTTTTTACATAATGCCTATTGTTTTGCATTTTCTATTTGCAATTTGTAAATTATTTATTGTAATTTTTATCGTTGTTTGTTTTTTGTTCACTATAGTGGACCCTTTTTTCTTTGTTTTTCTCTATAGTGAACATTTTATTTTTTTATATAAAAACACAGTATACCGCAAAACTTTATTTGCAATATACTGTATGTTTACACATTTGTATAAAATTATTCTTTACCTATATTTTTATCGTCAATAGCAACCAATCTATCACCTTTTTCAATTTCATAATCACCGCTTGGAGAAATTGTTAATTTGGTATTTTCTTTTTTTACTAATAGTACATTCATTCCAAAGTGATTTCTAAATTTTAAATCTCTTAATGTTTTTCCTATCCATTTTTCCTGTGCTTTTAGCTCTACTATATCATAATTTTCAGATATGTTTATTGCTTCCATTACATTTATATCCATTATTCCTTTTGCTATTCTTATTCCCATTTCCTGCTCTGGTGATATTATTGTGTTTACTCCTATTTTTTCTAATATTTTTTTATGTAAATTGCTTGCTGATCTTGCTATTATTTTAGGTATTCCAGCTTCTTCGCATAACATTGCAGTCATTATATTTGTTCCTATATCTCGCATTGTAATTACTGCAACATCAAAGTTATCTAAAGATAATTTTTTTAGCTCAGTTGAATCCTTTATATCTAATTGAATTGCTTCTGTTGCATAATCTGCAATTTCTTCTACTCTTTCCATATCTCTATCGATAGCCAAAACATCGCAATTATAATCATATAATTGTTTTACTACGCTTTGTCCAAATGTTTTTAATCCTATAACTAATATATTTAACTTTCTCATTTTTACAACCCTTTCTTTTTTAGAAAAATAACAGATGCACATTAAAATTAATTTTATAATTTAAAAAATTCCGTAATATTTCATATCTAAAAACTCTATATTGTATTTTTACTAACATTTTAAAAACAGAATCACTTAATGGATATGACCTATGAATTCCAGATAAATCTAATTCATTACTTAAATTTATTCTATTATCAGTTAAATTTTGTATATACCCATTATTCCAAAGAGCTACACGCTCTTCTTGTGTATGTAATCCATATGGATATGTAAATACTTTTAATCTATTATTTCCCAATTTTTCATCAAGCTCTTCATATGATTTATTTGTATCTTCAAGAAGTTTTTGTGGCGTTTCTTCATTATATCTTGCATGAGTTAATCCATGTGAATAAATTGAAATAAGACCACTTTCCTCCATTTCTTTGGCTTGATTCCAATTATAAAAAACATCTTCAGTTCCTATGGTATTGTTATTTATAAAAGACGTCATTGGAATATTTTGTTCTTTTGCAAATTGATACGCGTATGTATATACTCCAGTATATCCATCATCAAAAGTTATTACAAAGCTCCATTTTGGAATTGCTTTTTTACCATTTTTATAATCTTCTAAATCTTGATAACTTATTGGCTTATATCCCAATTTCATTAGTCCTGTTATTTGCTTTTTAAATGTATCATATGTTGTTTGCATATAATCATATTGTATTTGTGATTCATCCCCTACAATATCATGATAAACAAATACTGGAATTTGGAGATTTTTTTCACCAATATAATATGTATTGTTTACGGTTGCCTTTTCATATGTAACAAAAGCTATTATTGCTAATAACATAAATATTAGTATAGTTATTACTATTTTTTTCCATAATTTCATTTTAGTTTTAGTAACAAGCTCTTTACTTTCTTTTGTTGTATTATCATTTTTCATAATATTTCACATTCCCTTTTTTAATTTTTTTACAATATAAAAATAAAAATTTATATATTTTTCTCTGCTAAAAACATTTTTTACTTGCATATATCATATAAAATTTATTATCCAACTATTAAATCATCACATTCAGGATACTTTATTCCTTTATTTCGTTTGTCCTTTTTCAGCACAGCATATGAAATTGTTATTGGACCTAATCTTCCTATAAACATTACAAACATAATTATTATTTTTCCTGCCACACTTAGTTTTGGTGTTATTCCAAGTGTTAATCCTACTGTTCCAAATGCTGAAAATACTTCATAAAATATATCTAAAAAGCTTACATCTCTTACAGATGTTTCCGCTTCTGGTAAAGTATGCTCTGCTTTAATATCTTCTGTTATTGATAAACCAACTATTGAAACAATTATTATAAAAACACTAACAAACATAACTACTATTGCTCTTTTTAGCAATCTTTGAGGTACTTTTCTTTTATTTATAATTGTGTTTTCATTTCCTTTTAGATAACTTATAACCATTAAAATAATTATTGCAAAAGTTGTTGTTTTTATTCCTCCTGCAGTACTTCCCGCCGAACCACCTATAAACATATATATTAATGATATAAATTTTGTAGCTGTTGTTAGCTCTGTTGAATCAATTGATTCAAAACCTGCTGTTCTAAGGGTTGTTGAATAAAAACTTGATTTTAGTATTTTTTGAGCTATATTGTCATCTTTCATTATTTGAACATTATCTTTTTCTAATATAAATGTAAATAATGCTCCTGATACTAACAATATAAATGTTGTTATCAATACTATTCTTGTATGTGTTGAAATTTCTCTACCAAATTTTCTAGCAGGTATTTTTTTAGCACATATTTTTTTTATTGCATCAATTATATCGTCCCAACAGTAAATCCTAGTCCTCCTACTATAATTAAAACCATAATAGATATAGAAACTAGCCAATCATATTGATAATTTATTAAACTATTACTTCCCATAATATCAAAACCAGCATTACATACTGCAGATATTGAAAGAAATATCGAATAAAATATTCCCATTTTTGTTCCATATTGTGGGATAAATCTTATTGATAAAAAAATAGCTCCTATAATTTCTATTACTCCAAGATAAATAAATATCTTTTTTATTAATTTAATTATTCCTTTATTATAATTTTGATTTAAAGATTCTTTTATTAAATTACGCTCTGATAGTCCTATTTTTTTTCGCATTAATAATAGTAATAGTGCTATGAAGCTCATGAATCCTATTCCACCTATTTCTATTAAACACATTAAGACTACTTTCCCAAATATTGTAAATTGTTCTGCTGGTATTATTGTATTTAAACCTGTTACACATACAGCTGATGTTGCTGTAAATAGGCTATCTACAAACTTTATGTGTTTTCCAGAAACATTGCTTATTGGTAATTTTAATAAAATTGCTCCTATAAAAATACTTGCAATTACTCCTAATACTAAAATTTGTGGAGCAGTTAATTTTATCCTTCTTGACTTTTCCATCTTTCCTTTTTCCTCGAATTTTGTTTTTATTTAAATATGTTACATATAAATATTATTAACTCTATCAATATACTTGTTTGTGCTATTCCAGCTAAATTTCCGAGTTATAAATCTTCTTGTATTTGTTGATTCCTTTATTTTCTTGTATTGTATGTACCAATCTATAAACATAATTAATAAAAATATAATACTTATATATAACGGTACTCTAAATTTTAATAAATATATTATTATTCCAATTATTTGACCTGTTAATATTCCTGTACATCTACTACATACAGGAAATTGATAACCCTTTATTTTAAAACTGCGCTCTTCCATTTGGTGGCATCCACATTTATTGCCTAACCTCATAAAAAATGCCCATGTTTTTATTTTTGTTTCCTTTTTCATTTTTAAAATCTATGTCCACAATTGTTACAGATATTAGTTGTTTTAGTTCTTGTTACAGTATCTCCTGTATTACATAATCCGCATAAAACACCTGGCCATCCCAATAACAAATATCCACAACATGCATTACTTCCGTCAAATCCTTTGGTTTTTGTTTTTGTATCTACTATACTAGATATACTTTCACTGCCACAGTTTGGACATCTCATACTTTTCCTCCTAATATTATTTTGGCGGAGTGAGTGGGATTCGAACCCACGGGCCCTTATTCAGAGCTAACGCATTTCGAGTGCGCCTCGTTATGACCACTTCGATAC
>ERZ859980.406-NODE-406-length-28670-cov-1.909558_pt1 | contig 28670 bp, 24 predicted proteins | sample MGYA00509984_ERZ859980 | MGnify/ENA primary metagenome ERZ859980 (study PRJEB30046, sample SAMN00715173) | human gut metagenome | study: EMG produced TPA metagenomics assembly of the A metagenome-wide association study of gut microbiota in type 2... | reverse complement strand
GGGATAGGGATTGAAAACTTAATCTATTTTATTAAAAGCGTACTTTTTCTACAAGCTGATATAAATATGCCTTTGCGTAACGCAGGAACGATCTGCGGCAAGGGCGTATTTGTTTATATCGGCAAATGGCAGGCGGTTTATATTCGGTTAAATGAAGAAAACTATAATATAAGTAATTAACACCAGTTAAAGAAACGGAGGAAATAATATGTTTCATATAATGGTTGCGGAAGATGATACAAACACAAGAAAACTGATGTGTACAGTGCTTAAGCAGAACGGCTACGAGCCGGTACCTGCCGTTGACGGCATAGACGCACTTGACATACTCGACAGACAGCACGTTGATCTTATCCTGCTTGACGTAATGATGCCCCTATGGACGGCTACGAATTTGTTAAAACGCTTCGTGAGGGCGGTTGCAACACCCCTGTTCTTATGGTGACCGCAAGAGAAACCTCGGCAGATAAAATTGCGGGATTCCGTGCAGGAACGGACGATTATATGGTAAAGCCCGTTGATGACGAGGAAATGCTCCTTCGCATATCCGCACTCCTGCGCCGCAGTAATATTGCCAACGAGCATAAGCTCCACGCAGGCAATACCGTGCTTGACTATGATGCGCTTACAGTTACCTGCGGCGGTGTCACCCACGAGCTTCCCAACAAGGAATTTATGTTGCTGTTCAAATTGCTCAGCTATCAGAACAAAATATTCACACGCCGTCAGCTTATGGACGAGCTGTGGGATATGGAAACCGAAACCGATGAAAGAACGATCGACGTACATATTAACCGTCTGCGTGAGCGTTTCCGTGACAACGAGGATTTCGAGATAGTAACTGTCAGAGGGCTTGGCTACAAGGCTGTACTGAAACAGCATTGACTTAAAACGGAGGAATAAAATGCACAAGAGAATAAGCGATGAAGAAAAGCGTTTACGCTCGATAAACGCTTATGTTGTGTTGTTCGTATTTTTTATAATGGTATCCGCAGGCATTATCTGCGTGATGATCTATAATATCCTCAATGCTTTCGGTCTGATGAAGCATATTGAGGTAGTACCTATGCTTATGCCCCTGATAATGCTCTGCTCATGCGTAATTATCGGCAGTATACTGTCTGCGATGCTGTCAGGCATACTTCTCCGTCCGCTAAACGATCTCAAGGAAGGTCTGCTCAGGGTTTCTAAGGGCGATTTTTCGGTAAGACTTGAGGAAAACGGAAACAGCGAGCTTTCGCATATACAGGAGAATTTCAACATAATGGTAAAGGAGCTTGGCAATACCGAGCTTTTCAGAAACGACTTCATAAACGACTTCTCACACGAATTCAAAACTCCTATGGTTTCCGTATACGGCTTTGCAAAACAGCTTAAAAAAGGCGGTCTTACAAAGGAGCAGGAGGATGAATATATCGACATAATCATAAACGAATCGCAACGGCTTATAAATATGTCGAGCAATATTCTTATGCTGAACAAGCTGGAAAACCAGGAGATAATCACCGATAAGAAGGAGTTCTCTCTTGACGAGGAGCTTCGCAGATGCGTTCTGCAGTTACAGAGCCAGTGGGGCGCAAAGAATCAGGAGGTAGTCCCCGAGCTTTGCGAGCTTAACTATTACGGCAACAGCGAAATGCTGAAGCAAGTATGGCTGAACGTCATAGGCAACGCTATAAAATACACTCAGGACGGCGGTACTATCGAGATACGCCTTGACATAAACCCGAAGAACAGCAATGAAATCCGTGTGCGTGTCACCGATAACGGCATAGGAATGGACAAAGCCACCACAGAACGTATTTTCGAGAAATTCTATCAGGGCGACAGCTCACACGCAACAGGCGGCAACGGTCTGGGTCTTGCTATGGTAAAGCGTATCGTTGAGCTGTGCGGAGGAAGGATTCGTGTTAAAAGCGAGCTTAACAAGGGAACACAGTTCACCGTCTATCTCCCTGTTGAAAACAAAGAAAACGAAAAAGAAGATAAGAAAAAGAAAAGTTTAAATACCGTTAACACAGCAGGCTTAAAATAAGCCGAAATATTGTTTAATACAGGATATAAATAATCTTATACCCATTATTTAAACTAAGCGAAAAGGACAAAACGATGCTACAACTGAAAAACATAACAAAGGATTATAAAATCGGAAACGAAAAGGTCCACGCACTCAGAGGCGTCAGCATTGACTTCCGTGAAAGCGAGTTCGTGTCTGTACTCGGTCAGTCGGGATGCGGCAAGACCACGCTTTTAAACATTATAGGCGGTCTTGACAGATACACCGACGGCGACCTTATCATCGGCGGAAAATCCACAAAGGAATTCAAAAGCGCAGATTGGGATACATACCGCAATCACTCGATCGGATTCGTATTCCAGAGCTATAATCTGATACCGCACCAGACGGTGCTTTCAAATGTCGAGCTTGCACTGACCTTGTCGGGCGTGTCAAAATCCGAAAGAAGACAAAGAGCAAAGGAAGCGCTTGTTAAGGTCGGACTTGGCGACCAGCTGAAAAAGAAGCCCAATCAGATGTCGGGCGGTCAGATGCAGAGAGTTGCCATCGCAAGAGCGCTTGTAAACGACCCCGATATACTTCTTGCCGATGAGCCGACCGGTGCACTTGACAGCGAAACCAGCGTTCAGATAATGGAGCTTTTAAAGAAAATATCCAAAGATAAGCTGATAATTATGGTAACGCATAACCCCGAGCTTGCCGAAAAATATTCAAACAGAATAATAAGACTTCTTGACGGTAAGGTAGTCGATGACACAAACCCTTATGACCGTAACATTGTCGAGCCTATCGAGAATAAAAAAGGCAAGGAAAAGAAGGTGAAGAAGCCGTCAATGTCCTACCTCACCGCTCTGTCGCTCAGCCTTAATAATCTTATGACCAAAAAAGGCAGAACGTTTATGACCTCTTTTGCGGGAAGCATAGGTATTATAGGCATAGCGCTTATCCTGTCAATATCGAGCGGCGCACAGCTTTATATAAAATCGGTCGAGGAGGAAACGCTCGCAAGCTACCCCATATCCATTTCACGCAATTCTATGGATATGACCTCTATGATGACGTCAATGATGAAGGAAAACAAGAGCGACGGCACCGATGACGGTAAGATACATTCAAACAATATAATGGGCAATATGGTTAATTCTATGCTCACCCAGCTTAAATCCAATGATTTAAAGAGCTTTAAATCCTATCTTGAAAATGACGGAAAAGAAATAAACGATTATGTCAGCGATATAAAGTACGGCTATTCCACTCCGCTCAATATTTTCAGGAACGATAAGGATAAAGGCATAATTCAGGTAAACCCCGCTACCCTGTTTGAAGATATGGGTATGACTAACGCAATGTACGACTCACAGCTTATGAGCAACGTTGTAAGCACAAGCTATGACACCTGGACAGAGCTTCTTGACAATGATAAGCTGTTAAACGAGCAGTACAAGGTGCTTGCAGGAAGAATGCCGAGTGCTTACAATGAAGTTGTCGTAATGGTAAACAAGGATAACGAGATTTCCGACTACAGCCTTTACTGTATGGGACTTATGGACAGCGACGAGCTTGTCAATGCAGTAAAAAGCGCTATGAGCAACAATAACGAAAAGGTCGACTTCACAAGCAAATTACAGACCTACACATACGATGAACTTCTCGGACTTGAATTCAGACTTGTGACGAACCCCGAATTCTACGAAAAGGAAAACGGTATCTGGACAGACAAGAGCGATGACAAGATTTATATGACAAAGGTTGTCGAGGATGCCGAGCCTATAAAGGTTGTCGGCATTATAAAGCCCGAAGAGAACAGCATTATGTCGTCAAGCTCGTCATCCGCAATAGGCTACACTCACGAGCTTACAGAGTATCTTGTAAACAAGGTAAATGACAGCGAGGTTGTAAAGGAGCAGAAAAATTCTCCCGACACCGATATTTTCACTGGCAAGGAATTTGCAAAGGACGAGGATAAAAAGGCTGTCACAATGGATGATATAAAGGCATATATCGCAACACTGCCCGAGGAAAAGCAGGCAGAAATTATGTCACAGCTTCAGCAGGCACAGCAGATGGGCATGACCGAACAGCAGATAGCCGACGCTTTCGCTAAGCAGATGAGCACCGAATCCGAAGCTACCTATGACGGTAATATGACGCTTTTAGGTGGTGCTTCTCTTGACGAGCCGAGTATGATAAGCATCTATCCGAAGGACTTTGACGCAAAGGAAAAAATCGAAGAAATCATCAGCACTTATAACGATAAAGTCAAAGCCGACGGCAACGAAAACCTCAAGATTGAGTATACAGATATTGTCGGACTGATGATGACCTCGGTATCAACGATAATCGACGCAATAAGCGTTATCCTTATCGCCTTTGTTGCAATCTCGCTTGTTGTATCATCTATAATGATAGGCATCATCACCTACATTTCCGTACTTGAGCGTACAAAGGAGATCGGCATACTTCGTGCTATGGGCGCAAGCAAGAGAGATATTTCCCGTGTGTTCAACGCAGAAACGCTCATTGTCGGCTTTGCCGCAGGCGCAATCGGTATCGGAGTAACTCTGCTTCTGCTTATCCCCGCAAACGCTATAGTGTACAACCTCACAGGCATTTCAGGTATGTGCGTACTGCCGTGGCAGGGAGCAATAATACTGGTAATTATCAGTATGCTCCTTACACTTATCGCAGGACTTATCCCCTCGCACTATGCAGCTAAGAAAGATCCCGTCCTCGCACTGAGAAGCGAATAAGACGGCATAAAACGATATGTAAAAACAAAAATCCACTGCTTTCGGGCAGTGGATTTTTTCGTCAGTAAACCGCTTGTATCATCAATTCATTATCATACACAAAAATTGCTCCCGTCATAAAGACGAGAGCAATCATATTAACTTAATTATCAGTTACCTCTGTTGTTCAGAAGTGCCGAAAGCTCCGTGAAAGGATCGTCATCACCGGACTCCCCTGCATTTGCAGGTGTTTCGGGGAAAATAAGGGATTCCGTGAAAGAGTTATCCGCCGATTTTTCCGAGCCTGTATCCTCTGTGGGAGTAGAAGCGAGAACTGTCTTTGCTACAGCCTCATCAGATGTAATCATAGAATGACCCTCGCTGTCCTTAAAGCAGGTAGCGATAACGGTAATAACCATCTCATCCTTAAGATCGCTGTCAAAGTCAACACCGTGTATAACCTGAACATCCTTTGAAGCCGACTGTGTAAGTAACTGCATTACCTTTTCAGCGTCATCAAGAGGTGTATCCTCAGACATAGTAAGATTAACAAGCAGCTTTCCTGCATTCTTGATGGATGTTTCAAGCAGCGGGCTGTTAACAACCTCAGCTACAGCCTCCTCAGCTCTCGTATCACCTGAGCCGTGACCTATAGCCATATGTGCGTCGCCTGCACCCTCAAGAGTAGATCTTACGTCCTCAAAGTCTATGTTGATAAAGCCGTCGTGTGTGATAAGATCCGAAATACCCTTTACAGCCTGATAAAGCACATTATCCACCATTGCATAAGCCGCCTTGATAGAAATGTTCTTTTCCTTAATGGAAAGCAGCTTCTGGTTAGGCACGATTATAAGTGCGTCAACGTACTTTCTCAGCTCCGCAATGCCCTGAAGAGCAAGATTCATCTTGTATTCTCTTTCAAATTCAAAGGGCTTTGTAACTACGCCGACAGTAAGTATACCTTTCTTCTTTGCAATCTCTGCGATAACAGGAGCCGCACCTGTGCCTGTACCGCCGCCCATACCTGCGGCAACAAATACAAGAGATGCACCGTTCAGTGCTTCCTCAATATCATCGCTGTTTTCCTTTGCAGATTCAGCCGCAACGGGAGGCTTTCCGCCTGCGCCACGACCCTTGGTGGTCTTTCTGCCTATCTGCACACGCTCCATAGCACTGCCGTCCTTAGCCTTAAGTGCCGCTACATCCGTGTTTACTATGATAAAGTCAACGCCTTCGACGTTGTTTCTGACCATGTTCTCTACTGCGTTTCCGCCGCCGCCGCCAACGCCTACAACTTTTATCTTGACGTCACGCTCAAACTCTTCTTCATCGAATTCAAAGCTCATTTTTGCATTCCTCCGTTTTATTTACAGATAAAACTGTCTACTATAATATTTTAACAGATTCGTATTGTAATTGCAAGCGTTTTGTTAAAAAATATCATCATAATTTGAACAACGCTTATAAATTACCACAATATCTTGGGTTTTAGCCTCTGTTTCGCCGAATTATAACGTTAATTTATTCATAATAATCATCAAGCGAGGTTTCGGTAACAGATTCAGATTCGGTTTCCGGTGTGGTATCCGGTTCGTGATCGGGCTCCGGCTGTGTATCCGGTGTTGTTTCGGGCTGAGGTTCTGTTTCCGAATCAGTTTCGGGAAGTGTTTCCGGCTCAGTTTCTGATGGCGGTTCCGTTTCTGATTCAGCTTCTGACGGCGGTTCAGTTTCAGGCTCAGCTTCTGATGGCAGTTCCGTTTCAGGCGGTATTTCGGTTTCGGGTGGTGCCGTTGTTTCGGGAACGGATTCTGTCTGCGAATCACCGCCGCCGGAAGTATTATCATCCTTGCTCGTATCGTCCTTACTGCTTGTGTCTTCATAATCGGGTCTGAATGTGACCTTCATATTATATGCGTTTTCGCTCAGCTGCGAAAGAATAAGAGTTCCCTTTTCACCGTCAAACTCACCCTTTTCGATAAGATTCTTCGCTACCGTCAGTTTAAGTGCGGCGTCTGTGACATCGCCAAGTTCAAGCGTCAGCTTGTTGTCATAAGTGAGTTTGATGCTGTATATACTTGTAATATCTATCGTTGTGATGTGTTCGCTTATTCCTACATCCTTGCAAAGCCCGATAAGCATAAATACATTTTCGTATTTCTGCTGAGCCTCATATTCGTCCTCATCGTCGATTCCGTCATACGTCTTGACCGCCCTTAACAGCTTGCTCAGCATATTTCTGCTGCCCTCATCTGTAACCGACAGGAAATCTCCCGATGAAGCATATTCTGGGTCAAAGCCCGTCACCACAACGCATTTCTTATCGGGCGTTTTAAGATTAGCGTTCATTATTCTGCCGTTCTCACTTACAAGATAATAAACATTGTTTTTCTTCACATTCGCTATTGCGGTTGCAGGATTCAGATTTATTTCAAGCGCACAGGTGAATATATTGCGTCTGACCTCGACCTTATCTACATAAGGGAGCTTGTCGATAAGCCGCTGTCTTACCGCACCAACATCCATAAGTATCAGATTATCTCCCGTGTTTACTCCTGCGGCATCTATTATCTGCTGTTCGGTATACACCGTGTCGCCTGTTATCCTGTACTTTGACAGATTGAACAGTACGGTTGTCGAAAGCACCGCCAGTATTACTGCCGCCAGAATACCGAATATCACATAATATACAATGTACGCCGAAAGGCGCTTCCTGCGTTTCTTTTCTTTCCTGTCCGACTTTGAACGGGGCTTGTTGCGCAGTACCCTGTTTTGTATATCCACAGGCTTCACTACAGGAATATCGGTGCGTGTATTCTCGCTTAAAAAGCTCGGCATCGGGCTGTCTCGCCTATCAGGACTGGCTGTTTTGTTATCCGTCCGCTCCTGCCTGTTATAAGCCGCAGGCTGTTTTCTTGTATCCTTTTTCTTTTTCGCCTGCTTTACCGCTTTTTTGTCCGCTTTTTTCTTATCGCTCTTTTTTCCTGCTTTGCTGTTGCTGTTATTGTTTTCCGGTACGGGTGCGGGTATCGGCTGTCTTACGTCAGGCTTGCGGTTCTTTGCCGAAGGCGGCATTTCTGTCCACATACCGCTTTTATCTCTTTTTATTGTGTCAGCCATTTTCGCACCTCCTTCTTTTAAATTCTTCTGATGTCTGCTCCCACGCTGTAAAGCGATTTCTCTATTGCCTCATATCCTCTGTCGATATGCGATATACCGCCTATTGTCGATGTTCCTTCCGCACACAGAGCCGCAATGACCAGTGCCGCCCCTCCTCTGAGATCGGGAGAAACCAGCTCCGCCGCAGAAAGACGTCGTACTCCCTGCACCACAGCAACTCTGCCCTCCGTCTTGATTTTAGCCCCCATACGAAGAAGCTCGCTCACATGACGATAGCGGTTATCGAATATATTTTCCACAAACACCGCAGTTCCGTCCGCCACAGTGCATACAGCCATAAGCGGCGCCTGTGCGTCTGTCGGAAAATACGGATACGGCATCGTCCTTATAGTATGCGGAGCCTTCAGCCTTTCCGGCGCTTTGATATAAATGCTGTCCTTGCCGAATGAATATACTCTGCATCCCATTTCCTTAAAAACCGGTACGACAGCCCCGATATGCCCAATATCCGCACTGCTCAAGATAAGCTCACCGCCTGTTACAGCCGCACAGCACATATAAGTCACCGCCGCTATCCTGTCGGGCATCACGCTATGCTCCGCTCCGCAGAGCTTTTCCTTGCCTCTGATAACTATCCTGTCAGTGCCTGCACCGCTTATTTGCGCTCCGCAAGCCGTCAGAAATCCCGCAAGGTCGGTTATCTCAGGCTCTTTCGCCGCACCGTCCACCACAGTAACACCGTTTGCGGTCACCGCCGCAAGCATAATATTCTCTGTAGCGCCTACCGACGGGAACGAAAGCGATATTTCCGTGCCATTAAGCCCTTTAGGTGCCGAGCAGTCAAGAAAACCGTGCGTTTCCTCAATCACCGCACCCATACTGCGAAGTGCCGACAGGTGCAGGTCTATCGGTCTCGGTCCCAGTTCGCACCCTCCGGGATATGACATTCTGCAATGTCCCGTCCTGCCAAGAACCGAACCGAGAAAAACTATCGAAGAACGCATTTCACGCATCAGCCTTATCGGTATCTCACAGTTGCCTATAGCACAAGCGTCCGATATAACGGTACTGCCGCTGCGCCTGCATTTTACACCTATATGCGAAAGTATACGCAATGCCGCATCAACATCGGTAAGTCTGGGACAGTTATGTATTACACTTTCCCCGTCTTTTATCAGCACCGTTGCCGCAAGTATCGGCAGTGCCGCATTCTTTGCACCGTGGAGCGAAAGGTCGCCCTCGAAGGCCGCCGTTTATTATCAGCTTCTGTTTATCCAAATTATCACCCTCTCATAGCTTTTCTTCATATTATGCTACTGAGGATAATAAGGTGAAATCTTTACTTTATTCCCATAAGCTCCGTTATCTCACGGAGTATTTTGCCTGCCGCATCACGCTTCGACAGCTTTGCGGCATTTTCGCTCATCAGCCTGAGAAGCTCGGGGTCGTCCGCAAGCCTGTTCACAGTGTCGATAAGCACACTGCCTGTAAGTTCCTTGTCGTCAATTATCCTGCCTGCGTTTGCATTCTGCAATGTAAGCGCATTGTAATACTGGTGATTTTCAGCCGCATACGGATACGGTATAAGCACCGATGCCCTGCCTATCGCCGTTATTTCCGTCAGCGTCATCGCTCCGGCTCTTGTTATAATAAGGTCGCTTGCGCACATACAGGTATACATATTGTCAATATATTCCTTTATGATAAAGTGAGGATTTCCTGCGTCCACCCCGTTATCCTTAAGGCTTTGCATGAACGTATCCCTGCCGTGCTTTCCGTAGCCATGTATGTGGTTTATGTTGCCCTTTTTCTGCTCATAAGCAAGCAGCTGTACAACCGCCTCATTGAGCCGTGAAGCACCCTGGCTTCCTCCTGCGGAAAGTATAGTCAGACAATCGGGAAGACCGAGCCTTTTCCTTGCCGCAGACTTTTCCTCTATCGGAATATTGTTTCTCAGCGGATTTCCCGTTACTACGCATTTTTTGCATTCTCCAAGATGCTTCTTTGCGTCTTCTGTACCCAGCATCACAAGGTCAGCCTTCGGCGCAAGCATCTTTACCGATACACCCGGAAGAGAGTTACTTTCATGAAGTGCAGTTTTTATTCCGCATTTTATCGCCGTTTTCAGCACCGTACCCGTGACATATCCGCCCGTTCCGATAACAAGGTCGGGCGAAAAGTCGTCAAATATCTTTTTAATACGCTTTCCTGCGCTGAGATAATAATGCACAGCCTGCACATTCAGCTTTATATTATGCGGTGTCAGCTTACGCTGGATACCTGCCATTTTTACCGATGCAAAATCATATCCCGCCTTTTTCACAAGCTTTGCTTCAAGCCCGTCGGGAGAGCCGATAAACAGTATATTTGTATCGGGAAATACTTCCTTCAGCTTATCCGCTATGGCAAGTGCCGGGTTTATATGTCCGCCCGTACCGCCTGCGGCAAATGCAACATTCATATTCTTTTCCTTTCACAAGCAGTAAATCAGGTGTTTGCGTCTTTGGATATACTGAGCAGTATTCCTACCTCAGCCAGCTGTGTCAGCAATGCGCTTCTGCCGTAGCTGAAGAACGGGAGCGAAATACCGGTATTCGGTATCGCATTGCAGGCAACCGCTATATTAAGGATAGCCTGCAGGCCTATCTGCAAAGTAATTCCGAATGCCACCAGCGAGCCGAACTTATCCTTTGCCCTTGCCGCAATGAAGAATCCTCTCACCTCAAAAAGCACAAACAGAAGAATTACCGTCATACCGCCGAAGAATCCAAGCTCCTCGCATATTATCGAGAAAACAAAGTCGTTCTGGCTTTCGGGCAGGTAGTAATATTTCTGCCTTGAGTTACCGAGTCCCAGTCCGAACAGGTTGCCCGAACCTATAGTTATAAGCGACTGCGAGGTCTGGTAGGTCGATTTTCCCATATCTGAGAAAGGATCAAGCCAGCCCTGCACTCTTTCCGTTATATAGTCCCACTGTACAACATAGTACATTATAAGCACTCCGACTATAGCAAGCACGAAAAGCAGGATCAGACCCTTTGCGTTGCACTCACCGACTATCATCATTGCGTATATCAGCACACAGAAGATTATCATAGCGGAAACGTGTCTTTGCGCATAGCAAAGCACACATATAATTCCTATAAGGCAAAGATACAGCAGACAGCCGAGTATTCTTTCCTTCCTGCGTTCGTAATTTCTCTGAAGCAGATATGCTACAAGCAGGATAGATGCTATTTTCAAAAGCTCCGACGGCTGTATCTGCACGCCCGCTATAGTTATCCATCTCTTTGCGTCCGCAACAGCGTCGCCCTTGAAGATAACCAGTATCATAAGTATAACGCTGAATCCGAAAAACGCCATTGCAGGATTAAGACCGTTGCCGTTGGCAAAATCCTTCTTTTTGCCGATCATTTTGAACGGCCTTGCCCACATACGATAATCTATGCGTGACAGGATTATCATCACGACAAATCCGACCACCGCCGCAACAAGCTGTTTTTGTGCGTAGGCAAAGCTGTTGCCTTCCTCCTGTAAAGCGTAGGCGTAGCTTGCGGAGGACATCATGATAATACCCATAACAAGCAGTATTATCACTACAGTGAACAGCGGCATATCGAATCTTCCACGCTTTGCGTTCGGAACATATTCCATCACCGGTGCGGCGGGAATATTTTTCCACCACTTTTTGAATCTTCCGCTTTTGTGCTTCTTTTCTTTTCTGATTCTCTTTTCCGGGGCAGGCTCAGCCTTTTGCTCCGGTATTGTTTCCCTTACGGGCGGAGTAAGCTGTATTCTTTCCGCTCTGCGTCTTTTTGAGGGATCATTCTTTTTACTTCCGTTATTATTTGCGTTGCTGTTATGTGTATCGTCACGCAGCTTGTCAATGTGTCGCTTTCCGTCTGTGTCACGGATATTCTGCTCATACATTGCTTTTCGCTGTTCATAGCTAAGACCTTTTTTATCCGACACGGACAATCCCCCTTTCGATATATTTTAATCAGTTGCCGAAATACTGAAGTAACACTCCGACTACGCAGGCAAACAGTTCGATAGCCGAGAACACCATTACGATCTTGCCCTCTTTCCAGCCGCTCATCTCGAAGCTGTGATGTATAGGTGTCATCTTGAAAAGGCGCTTGCCCTTTGTCAGCTTATAGTAAGTCATCTGTATCATAACAGAAAGTGCTTCCCAGATATAACCGCACAGCAGATGACCATTACGAATTCCGTTCCCGTGCCTATTCCGACAGCGGTAACTATACCGCCTAAGAACATTGAGCCCGTGTCGCCCATCATTACCTTCGCAGGATGAAGATTCCACACCATAAAGCCAAGACAGCCGGCACCTGCCGCCGCCGCAACAAGTCCCATCTCACCCATACCTACAAGTGAGCAGATAAGCACATACGCACCGCAGTAAACAAGCGTTACCGATGAGCAAAGCCCGTCAATTCCGTCTGTAAGATTGACCGCATTTACAAGATACAGTATGCCGAGTCCCATTACTATATAGTAGAAGATTCCGAAATCCACCTGTCCTAAAAACGGGAAATTGATAACAGTAGAGGTATCTCCTGCGATAACGTGAGAGGTAAAGAATGCGGCGATGATAAGCACCTGCATTATTATCTTCTGCATGGGCTTCAGACCCTCGTTCTGCTTCTTCTTTACCTTTATAAGATCGTCCACAAATCCGACAAAGCCGAACATAAGAGCCATCACAACAGCCGATATAGCCTTTGCGAGCTTCTGTGAGCCTACATCGTCCATATTTATCGCACCGCTTGCCCACATTATCGCAACGCCTGCCGCAAACGAGATAACAACGCCTGCGATGAACATAACACCGCCCATTGTAGGCGTGCCGTTTTTCGACTTATGCCAGGCAGGACCTATATCAAGTATCGTCTGACCGAATTTCAGCTTTCTCAGTGCAGGTATTGCCACAAATCCGAGCAGTGCGGTAATTCCGAAGCAAAGCACTGCGGTTATAACGGTAGCGGGAATATTCATAAATCAGTTTTCCTTCCTTATCATTATATCTTTAACTATTTCCTTCTCGGAAAACGGCAGATACTCGTCACCGATTATCTGATAGGTTTCGTGACCCTTGCCGCAAAGGATTATAACATCGTCCTTACGGGCGGTATCAAGCGCATAGGCTATAGCCTCACGTCTGTCTGTGATACATCTGCACGGCTTTTTACCGCTTATGCCCGTCATTACCTCCCTGATTATTTCATCGGGATTCTCGTGAGCCGGATTATCGGAGGTGATAACGAGAATATCTGCGTTATCCTCAGCCGCCTTTGCCATCATCGGACGCTTTTCCTTGTCCCTGTCGCCTGCCGCACCGAACACGCATATAAGTCTGCCCTTCGTCAAAGGTTTAAGCGTTGACAGCACCTTTATAAGTGCATCATCGGTATGAGCATAGTCTGTTATTACGGTAAAATCGCCTCTGTAGACAACGTTCATTCTGCCGTCAACACCGTCAAGATCCGAAAGTGCCTTTGCACATTCCGTCATATCAAATCCGAGAGCCGTCACCATCGCTATGGCACACAGCGAGTTCTGAACGTTATACAGCCCCGTCATATTCATATCAACACGGCAAGCGGTTTTCTCACGCTCGTTTACAAGCATATACGAGCATCCCGTTGCATTCATCCTGATAAATTCCGCATGATAATCGGCATTGCCTTCGGCACTGTAGGTTACGGCAATATCGGAAAACTCCTGCGCAAGCCTTTTGCCGTATTCGTCGTCTATATTTATGACAGCGGTTTTGCACATTGTGAAAACACGCCGTTTTGCCTGAAAATAATTTTCCATCGTACCGTGATAATCAAGGTGATCACGGGTAAGATTCGTAAATCCTGCGACCGCTATCCTTTCATCGCCTATACGGTACTGGTCAAGAGCCTGCGAGCTTGCCTCCATAACGCAGTAATCTGCGCCGTTGCTCACCATTTCTCCAAGCCACGAATACAGAACAGTCGCTCTCGGTACGGTAGGAGTGCCGTGCTGTGACGGCTTAAGCTCGCCCGAACAGGTATCGTTTCCCGCCGTGCCTACACATCCGCACTTCTTACCGAGCGTGGTAAGAATATGCTTTACAAAATGCGCCGTAGTGGTCTTGCCGTTCGTTCCCGTGACCGCAAGCAGTCCGAGCTTCTCCGAAGGCTTACCGTAAAAGCTGTTCAGCAGCCTTGCAAGGCACAGCCTCGTGTTATCTGTAACAAGCTGTTTTCCGCACTTTATATCGTGGTCGGTGACTATCATAACAGCACCCTTTGAAAGCATTTCAGCCGCAGCGCTGTGACCGTCAAACCTTGCGCCCTTTACACAGACAAATATACTGCCCTGCTTTACCTCTGCGGTGTTATCGGTAACACCCGTTACAACCGCATTTTCGATCCCTGCCTTTTCGGCTTCGGGACAAATTTCATACAGTCTGATAATACCCACTCCTGTCAGAAAGATCGAATAGCCGAAAGCATCAGCCCGTTTCGTTGTTTACAAGGAAATTGACCTCTATAACAGAACCTCTGTATACCACCAGTCCGGAATTAACGCTCTGGCTTACTGCCTTTGCTTCGCTTCCCGTTGCCGCACCGGTAATACTTATGTTGAGTCCTGCCTCGCTCAGTGCCTTGTTTGCTTCTTCGACCGTCATTCCTATTACATTCGGCACAGTCGACATTCTGTAATCCGATAACGGAATATCTCCCATATACAGCATTACCGTGCTTCCGCTCGGCATAACCGTACCTGCCGACGGCACCTGACCTGTTACCTCTGTACCGTCCGTACTGCCTATGTACTCTGCTTTAAGTCCTGCGGCTGTAAGCTGTGCCTCCGCTCTTATACTGTTATATCCTCCGACCCACGGAACAGTAACATCCTGCTGTGCAAGCTCGTCAGCCGTATACTGAGGATATATTCCCATATATTCAAGGCCTTCCTTGAACACAGCCGATACTACGGGCGCCGCTATTGCACTGCCGTAGATATATCCCGATGTAGGCTCGTCGCATACGACAAGCATAACATATTCGGGGTCGTCTATCGGCACTATGGCGCAGAATGTCGCAACATATCTGAGTTCCGGTGTCTTTCCGCTGTTGTAGTCGTCTATCTTCTCTGAAGTACCGCTCTTGCCGCCTATGCGATAGCCGCTCATATATGCGTTACCGCCGCCGTTTGCGGTTACAACGTCCTCAAGTATCTTACGCATCGTTGCGCTTGTTTCTTCGCTTATTACCTGACGTCTTACCACCGTCTGTGCAGACTTCACGACATTTCCGTCACTGTCTATTATCTTATCCACAACATAGGGTGTGACAAGCTTACCGCCGTTTACGACAGCCGCCGCCGCTGTAACCATCTGTATGGGCGTAACCTTTGTCGTCTGACCGAAGGCCGAGCTGGAAAGCTCAACTATTCCCATATCCGATTCTTTCACATACAGCGAATCCGCCTCGCCCGGCAGATCTATTCCCGTCTTTTCGGTAAAGCCGAATGCCTCGAAATATTTGCTGAACTTCTCCACTCCGAGAAGCTGACCTATCTTTATAAATGCAGGGTTGCACGAGCGGATCATCGCTTCTGTAAGATTCGATACGCCGTGACCGCCTATGTTCCAGCATCTTATCTTTGTTCCCGCAACATCTGCAATGCCCGAGCATTCGAATGTGCTGTCAAGCGATACGACTTCCTCCTCAAGTGCCGAAGCGCAGGTGAACATCTTGAATACAGAACCGGGAATATACAGTTCGCTTACTGCCTTGTTCTGCCACTGCTTTCCCCATATCTCCTGCTTTTTAGCAAGTATTTCTTCCTCGGTCTTCTTGTCCGCCGACATCTTGGCAAGCGTCAGCTTGTCGCTTTCAAAGTAAACATGTGACGGATCGTTCGGATCGAATCCGGGTGATGTCGCCATTGCCACAATAGCGCCCGTTTTCGCATTCATAATAATTCCCGTACTGCGGTTCGCCAGCTTATGCTGTGAAACCGTGATCTCAAGATTCTTTTCAAGATAATACTGAAGCGTTTCGTCAATAGTCAGTACAAGGCTGTTGCCGTCCTTTGCCGAATAGCGTGCGGAATAGTCATAAGGCATTGCGTTTCCGTGAGCGTCTGTTGTTGTGATAACTCTGCCGTCCGTACCCTTAAGATACGAATTGTAGTATGCCTCGATGCCGTAGCCCTCTTCATTCTCGTTTACAAATCCCAGAACGCTTGCCGCAAGAGTTCCGTTAGGATAGCTCCTCTCACTGTTTTCAACAGTGTAAACGGAATAACGGTTAAGGTTGTTCTTCAGTACGAAGTTGTTGATTTTTTCAACGGTACTGCGGTCCACCTTCTTCTTGACCACATAATAGCGTGAAGAAGTGTCCTTGCACGCTTCCGTCAGCGTTTCATATTTAACGCCGAGTATCCCGCTTATCCCCTTGCATATAAACTCACGGTTCTCAGGCTCGTTTTTTTCAATGTCACCCGGCGAAATGATAACATCCCACACAGTAGCGCTTTGTGCCAGCACCTTGTTGTTGCGGTCATATATCGTTCCACGCTTCGCCTTTATGTCAAAGCTGCTCTGTTGCTGATCGGTAGCCATTGCAGACAGTTCCTTGCTGTCAATGACCGAAACCTTGAACAGCACACCGCTGACAATGCCGGTGACACCTATACACAATGCCACCAGAATAACCAGTATGCGTTTTTTCATGCCTTGCGTGAGCTTTAAGTCCATAGATTTCTCCTTGCCGGTAAAATGAGATAACGGCAAAAGCCGCCGATGATTCAAGCAATAAAAATTACTTTCGATAAAAAAGCATTATCCTTTCCTCGTAAACACAGCCGTATCAACGTGGAAAGGAGCCCTGCTTGTTCATTTATATGCCCTAAAATCCGAGATATTCTAAAATCCCGTTAAACCAGTCCTGAACAGTGACAAAGATATTGTCATTATCATTCTTCGCTGTTTCGGTCATGTTTCCGGTATTCATCTCAACGTATCTTTCCTGCGATGCGCTGACCTTCTGCATACCGAGTTCACTGACTGCGTATTGCTCAACATTCTCAAGCGAAACCGAACCGCTCAGTTGATTACTCAGTGCGGTATTTATGCTCTGTGCATCCGATAACGCCTGCGTTTCGTTGCTTATCTTCAGATTGACCTCGCTGAGTGCGGCCTTGCTGTATAAGAACATTACAAACACTGCGAGGAAAACTGCGCCTATTACTGCTACTGCCACAGGTCTGCCTGATTTTGCAACGGAAGACGTAGCGACCTTAAGCTCCGGTTTCTTTTCGGGAGTCTGCTGTTCTTTTCTTTTTGACGTATCGAACAAGGACATATCATAAGCCGTACTTGTTCTGTTGTGCGGTGTTGTCATTATTATTCCCCCTTTTTAAAGTTTCTCTATTACTCTGAGCTTTGCACTTCTTGAACGGTTGTTCACCTCAAGCTCTTCTTCGCTTGCGGTTATCGGCTTTCTGTAAACCGTTCTGCCTCTCGGTTTTTTTCCGCATACGCAAACAGGAAAATCCGGCGGACAGGTACAGCCTGTGCAATATTCTCTGAATGTATTTTTTACTATCCTGTCCTCTATCGAATGGAAGGTGATGATTGCGAGCCTTCCTCCTGCCTTAAGCCTTTCAAAAGCCTCCGACATTCCTTTTTTCAGTTCGTCAAGCTCACCGTTTACTTCTATTCTTATCGCCTGAAAGGTCTTTTTGCAAGGGTTCTTCTCCTTGCGGACCTTCAGCGGTACGTTCCTTTTTACTATTTCCGCAAGCTCCAGCGTTGTCTTTATCGGTGCGGCTTCTCTCGCTTTAAGTATACCGCTTACTATGCCGTGTGCGAATTTCTCCTCGCCGTACTCAAAAAGTATCTTTTCCAGCTGTTCCTTGCTGTATTCGTTAACAACATCATAGGCGCTAAGCCCGCTCTTGCTCATTCTCATATCAAGAGGTGCGTCCTCGTGATAGGAAAATCCTCTCTCAGCCGTATCAAGCTGATATGATGAAACTCCGAGATCCATCAGCACCCCGTCAACCTTGCCAACTCCGATTTCGTCAAGACTTTCGTCAAACGTCGAAAATTTCCTGTTGATAAGCATGTGCGGATAGTCCTTCAGCTTTTCCTCCGCCGCCTTTACAGCGTCGGGATCACGGTCAAAGCCGATAAGCCTGCCCGTTGTAAGACGCTTTGCTATCTCGGACGAATGTCCCGCAAAGCCTGTCGTACAGTCAACATAAATACCGTCGGGCTTTATATCAAGCGATTCTATCGTTTCACTCAGCAAAACGGGTATATGAATAGGTTTTTCGCTCATATTTCCTCCCGTTTATATTCCAAGCTCAAGCGCAAGCTCTGTCAGATCTTCGTTGTTTGTGTTCTCGTTGAACTTTACCCACGAAGCCTTATCCCATATTTCCGCAGTACCCTCAAGTCCGACTACCACAACATCAGCGGTCAGCGTTGCGTACTCTCTGAGCGGCTGAGGAACAGAAACTCTTCCCTGCTTGTCCGCCGAAATCTCATAAGCACTGCCGAATAAGAATCGTTTTATACTCTGAGTTTTCACCTGCGGAAGCTCATTTATTCTGGCAACCAGCTTCTGCCAGTCCTCTTTTGAATACACCTTTATGCAGGCTGTACCTATTGTTTTCGCAAGGACAAGATCGTTTCCCATTTCTTCACGGAGTTTAAGCGGTATGTTCATTCTGCCCTTTGCATCAAGTGTAGATTTGAATTCGCCTATCACGAGCCTGTCCCTCCTTTCACAAAAAGATACGCCGAAGAGGTGCGGCCCCGCATATTTTTCAGAAAAGTTGAATTTCAATGAAAAGTAAGTGTCCAAAGCCCCACCAAAGTGTCAAAAAGTGTACATTTATATTATACAGCCCACAGAAAAAAATTTCAAGTGGAAATTTTATCATTCGCTCCAAAAAAGTATCTAAATGCAGTTTTTGAATTTAGTGTATTTTGCACAAAAAACAGCCCTTGAAACAAGGGCTGAACATGATATTTATTGTTACTTTTCAACATATTGTATTTATCAAAGCGACAGCAACAAGATATAGAGAAAGTGGCGCTTGTGACACAAAATCACAGCTTCCTGCAAAAAGATTTATTTTTTTCTGCGGACATACGTCACATACCTGAACGGGTATTTCTCACCTGTGACAATATCCTCCTCGCTTTCCTTCTCCCATTCCGGATTATTATCAAGATCAGGGAAGAATGTATCCGCCTCAAAGCTGTGAAGGATCTTTGTTATATGTGCCTTTTCGCAATAAGGCAGAAGCTGTTCATATACGCTCCCTCCGCCAAGCACGAATATCGGCTTATCCGCCGTTTTCGAGTATTCCAGAAACTCATTCACACCGGTAAAGCACTTAATTCCGGGATAATTTTCCGGATGGTGCGTGATTATAAGGTTCTCCCTGTCAGGAAGAGGTCGCTTAGGAAAGCTCATATAGGTCTTGCTTCCCATAACTATTATGTTTCCGACCGTCATAGCCTTCAGCCTTTTCAGATCCGGCGAAAGATGTGCGAGCAGGTCGCCGTCCTTGCCTATCCCGTAGTTTTCATCTACCGCTACAATAATTTCCATCTCAAAATTCCTTTCATTTATCTTATTTCAGCGTATTGACCGAAATATAGCTGTATATGCTGTAAAGCGTATCTTCACCGCTTTTCTTATAGCCCTTTATTCTGAACTTGTACGCCGATCCGCTCTGAAGTGCGGTTGCTGTGCATTTTGACGTACCGTTGCCGACAGTCACAGTCAGCTTCGTCCACCGTCCGTCCTTATAGACCTCCGCTGTATATGCGTCATAAGAACCTTTGTACCAGCTTATCGTTACAGTGTTCTTTGTAGCCTCTGCCTTATAGAATTTTACGGTTTCGTTTATCAGAGTATAGGCGGAAATATAAGCATAATCGCTGTACAGAATTTTACCGTCCGCATTTTTATATGTTCTTACCCTGAACTTGTACTTTGCTCCGCTCTGTAGCGAAGATGCAGTGCATGACGCTGAATTTCCGCCGGATGATACAGTGAGCTTCGTCCACTGTCCGCCCTTATATATTTCGGCAGTATAGCCGTCCGCATAAGAAGATTTGCTCCAGCTGAGGCTGACAGAAGAAGCCGAACTGTTACCCGCCTTAAGTCCCGAAACGGCTGAAGGCAATGTATATGCGGATATGTAAGCGTAGTCGCTGTACATCGTGTTGCTTCCCGACCTTCTGTATGCCCTCACTCTGAACTTATACTTCGATCCGCCCTGTAAAGCGTGTGCCGATGCTCTTGCCTTATTTCCGCTGCTCGACAACGAAAGCGATACCCATCGACCGCCCTTGTATATCTCGGCTGTGTAGCCATCTGCAAAAGGGTCGGTATCCCACGAAACCGTCAGCGAATCGTCCGAAGAACCGTCACAGACAAGACCGCCCACATTACAGGGAGGTATCGCTCCTGTTATTTTCAGCGTAAGTGACGTGCTTATACCGTTTATTTTTGCAGGCAGTGTGACCGTACCCGCCGCCCACGGCTGAACGCTTTGCGTATCGCTTATTTCGAGCCGACCGTGCAGCTTGGCGCAAAGCTCGCCTATCGGATAATCCGCCGTACTTCCGTTTGTATAAATGACCTTCGCCCTGATTTTCGTTTCGTTGTAAATAAATCTGAAATATGTACTGCCGTCGCTTTTCTTTGCATAGTACCCGTCATTTCCCGCTGTAAGCGAATCCGCACCGCCGGTCATATACAGCGATACGCTCTTTACCGGATTTTCGATAACGTTGAACGAAAACTCCGCCGTAATTCCCCCTACAGTGCAATAACCCGTGTTAGCACCCACAGAGAGCGCCTTATCCCCTTGTGAAAACTTAGGCTCATACCCCGTTATCTGCTTTAAATCGGCGGCGGTACAGCTGACCGTCGTACCATCCGTGTAGATTATTTTTACGTTGTAGTCATATCCTGCTAAGTCATATTCAAAGCGTTGCGATATGTTGCCGCTCTCGTCTGCGACCACCCTGTAATCGCCCTTCACGTTACAGATTGCATTGATAGTATACATCGGAGTGACCGACAGCGACTTTATCCTTGTTGCCGCTACCGTGAAAACCGCTTTTGCGCTTTTCGTGCCGAGCGTATATGTTACGGTGTGACGACCGTTTCCCCACACGCTTTCACTCTGTCCGTCCGAAATGACAAGCGGAGCTCCGAGCGTAGCGGTCAGTGCGGTTATCTCGCTTCCTGTATAGCTTCGGCTGTAACCACCGTAGTCTACCGTCAGCTTTATTTTATCATAATCGTAAACGTCATAATAGCTTATCTGACTGTATTTACCCGTGCTGTCGTCATAACGGTAGACAGTGCGCCTGTCCGAAACATCAAGCACAGATCGTATCGGTGTCACGCTTATTGACGCTACCGCATCCGCCGCATAAGCCCTGCCGTCATCGCCCTGCATAGCAAACAGCGATACCGCCGTAACAAAAATCACGGCGGTGGCAAAATATGACATTACTTTTATCAGATTTTTCACGCTATACATATTTTACTTTTCTTTCGGGAAATCACTTGCTCTTTACCAGTCCTAAAATATCGCCTAACTTAAGTCTGTTGCCGGTGTGCAGTATTATCTGCTCATACACACGGGCAACCAGCAGTGCCATAAGCACCACGAACACGCACAGGACCATTATGGCAAGAAGTGCCTGAGGTATATCTATCGCCCCTGTCAGCAGTGCCGAGGGAATCGAGAACGGCGAGGAAATCGGCAGATAGTATGATACAAGTGCCATCGTGTTCGCCTCTCCGCCCATCGAGGACGGGAAATAAGCAAGATAGAAGCCGAGTACACCTATTATTGCCATAGGTTGCATTGCGGCATTGAGATCCTCCATTCTGCTGACCGTAGCGCCTATTAGCCCTGCGATAAGTGCAAAGAATATAAATCCCACTATGAACACGACTATAATAAGCACAATTACAACAGGCGAGAATCCGCCGAGTGCATTTCCGACTTCAGTCAAAAGCTGACTTGTAACAGCTCCCGTTTCTTCAGACGAGCCTATGATCGATGATGACAAAGGCGTCGAAACAACGATTCCGAGTACGCCCGATGCAATGATCATCATAAACTGTATCAGCGCAAGCGAGCCCATAGCAAGTATCTTGCCGATAATTATCGCAAGCGGTCTTACAGATGTCAGCAGAAGCTCCATTACCTTCGATGTCTTTTCCTGTGCTATCGACTGTGCGACCATCTGACCGTAAATAAAGATAAGCATAAACAGCACAAGAGAGGACAGCATAGGCAGTACCATTTTCACCACAAAGCCGAAGTCATTTTCGGTAGGCTCTCCCGCAACCGACTGGTAAACCGAAACCGTCTTGTTCGCAGCCGCAATCTGCTCATCGGTAAGCCCTGCCCTTGACAATCTTACACTGTCAAAAACGCTTTTAAAGGTTTCACCGAAACTGTTCGCCGTACCCGATGACACCGATTCGTCACCCGGACGTGATGCGTAAATATCATACCCGATTTTATTTTCCCTGATAACTATCAGCAGGGACTTGTTTTCACCCTTCACCTTTTCGGTAAGCGACTGAATATCTGCGTCCTTGCCGCAATCATTGATTTTTACGCCAAGTCCGGATAAAAAGCTCTCATAATCCTTGCCCGTTGTTATTCCCGTCGTATCGGCAAAATATACCGTACCGACAAGCGTTTCCCCGTCAACCGTTATACCCCCGTCATCAGAGGTTGAACGGCTTCCGATAAGTGCAGGGAGAACTCCCGCAAGAAGTGCAATTGCAAAAACAAGCACAATAATGATTACCGAGCTTACCTTGAACGCCTTTGACTTTGCCGTCTGTCTGAAAGTAAAAGCAAATACGCTTTTCCAACCGTATGTACCTGTTTTCACGCCTCGTCACTCCTTCCTGCCTCTTTGTCGGCTCTTTCTATATTCTCAACAAATATTTCATGCAGGCTCGGCTCTCGAAGCTCATAACGTACAAGCGGCATTCCGCTGTCAACGATCATTTTAAGAAGCGATTTTGCCTGCTCCTCCGACTGTATTTTAAACGTGAGCTTATCGGGAGTTATCGTTTCTGGTACAAGACCGCACTGTGCGGCAAGCGGCAGTACATCGCCGTCACACTTTACCGACAGGTTCACTCTGCCGTAGCTTTTCTTTATCTTGTTAAGGTCGCCCTGCAATACCGCCGTACCGTGATGAAGTATAGTAATATCCTTGCAGAATTCTTCTATTACTGGCATCTGGTGGCAGGACATGATTATATACTTTTTCTTATCTATCTGCTCGTTTATAACACTCTTGAAAAGATCGGCGTTAACAGGATCAAGTCCGCTCAGCGGCTCATCAAGTATGATAAGCTCAGGGTCTGCGACAAGTGCCGCTACAAGCTGTACCTTCTGCTGATTACCCTTTGAAAGCTGCTCCGCTCTCTTGTCCTCATAGCCGCTTAGCTCAAGCCGCTTGAACCAGTACGCAAGCGACTTTTCAATATCTGCACTGCGCATACCTCTCAGCTTTGCAAAATAGGTCAGCTGTTCGCTTATCTTGTATTTCGGATAAAGCCCACGTTCTTCCGCCAGGTATCCGACTTTTTCCGTGACAGGCGATAACGCCTTACCGTTCCACAGCACCTCGCCGCTGTTGCGGCTGAGCATACCTAGTATTATTCTTATAGCGGTGGTCTTGCCTGCGCCGTTTGTTCCGAGCAAGGCATATACACCCGGCTCGCTCAGTGTAAAGCTGAGCGGATGAAGTGCCGTGAAATTACCGTATTGCTTGGATATTCCGTTTACTTCGAGCGACATATCAGTATTCGTTTCCTTCCTGTATTCTGCGATAAACGCCGTCCTTGCCGTCTGTCGCATTTATTCAAGTATAACACAAAAGCCGTGATTAAGCAACATCCGGCAAATTTTGCACGGAAATTGCTAACTGTTTATGTGTTATATTAACAGTATAACCACTTCAACCCGATTTGTCAATACCGTTTCGCAAATTTTTTGAAAAACTTAATTTTTCTTTTTTCCTGCCGATATTAATTATAAGGAATATTGTATGTCGGTTACAGCTTACAATACGGTTTCACAATCAGATTAATAATCAGGAAAGGACTAACTGATATGGAAATAGCAAAGGTAGCAGAACAGGCGGCTGTCACAGCTCAGACAGCGCCAAAGACAAGCGTACAGACATCAACAGAGAAGGCAAAAAGCACCCTCACAGCCGATAACGCCGACAAATATGTAAAGAGCGAGGACACCTTCACTCCCGCATATACAAAGAAATCGGCACAGAAAAAAGAGGTCGACAACGCAGACAGATCACAGTTCAGAACTGTCGCACAGTCAAAGGCAGACCACCTTGCAAGCGTAGTCGAAACTATAATCTCTCATCAGGCATCAAGCACAACAAATAAAAACGCAAAGCAGATAGAGCTTTCCGATGCGCTTAAGAGCCAGATTGAAGAAGCAACAGGAAAGAAGTTCGAAAGCGAAGATGTGACCGACAAGGAAAGCAGTGCTGATTACTGGGGAGCAGAAGCTACAGCCAAGCGTATGTTCGAATTCGCAAAGAATCTCGCAGGCAACAACAGCAAGTACGCCGATTCTCTCAAGGATGCTTTTATCAAGGGCTTCGGCCTTGCAGAAAAGGCTTACGGCGGCAAGGGCAAATTACCCTCTGTATGCTATGAAACATACGACAAGGTAATTGATATGTTCGACAGCTGGGGCAAGGAAAAGACAGAAGATAAGGCAGACGGTAAGGATACTGTAAAAGTAGAGGCAGGCAATAAGTCCGAATCATCCGCACAGTAAGACGTAAGGGCAGTTTCAGAGTGCCTTTACACAGCACACTGTCTTATATCACAACGAATAATGCTTTTACATAGTCTGAAACGGCTGTGTAAAAGCATTTTCTTTTGTAATCAGTATAGATTTCCGACGTTTATCTATACCTTTTATTTACATTTTCCGTAATATTATTACAAATTCATCTTGACATATTCTCAGATTTCTGATAAAATTTCCATAGTATTATAAGATAACTGTCGATAGAAGGTTATCATAAGCGTATTCTATAAAACAAGAAGGGTTCGGCGGTCTGTTGGCAGACCGTTTTTCAGTTATGAAAAGATTTGATTTCAAGACACAGGCAAGAATATTCATAAAATGCACCGCAGCCGCAGTTTTAAGCTTGGCTTTCATATTAAGCGGCTGCTCCGATAAAAGCGCTGTATCGTCTGATGCTCTGCCTGTGATAATTATAGGCAGTGACGAATACGAGCCGTACAACTTCAGCGATAAAAACGGCAATCCTGCAGGCATAGACGTGGAGATTGCAAGCGAGGCATTTCTCAGAATGGGCTACAAGGCACAGTTTAAAAACATCGTCTGGGATGAAAAGGATGAAATGCTCGCTGACGGCAAGGTCGATTGCCTGTGGGGGTGCTTTTCGATGAACGGCAGAGAAGACAAGTACCGATGGGTCGGACCTTATATGAACAGCAGACAGGCTGTAGCCGTCAGAGCCGACAGCAATATCTACGCTCTGTCCGACCTCAGCGGAAAAAAAGTTGCCGTGCAGTCAAGCTCCAAGCCCGAAGAAATACTCTCACAAAATAGCGCCGATATTCCGCAGGTAAGCGGACTTTACTGCTTTGTCAGAACCGAATACATTTTTGCCGCCCTGCGTAAGAATTATGTTGATGCCGTCGCAGGCCACGAGTATATGCTCCGTGTTTTCATAAACGAGTCGGACGATAAATACAGATTGCTTGACGAAAGCCTTCTGCTGTCAAAGCTGGGCATCGCCTTTGCAAAGGACAACGACTCCGCACTTCCTGAAAAGCTGAGAGCAACGCTCTATGATATGAAAAATGACGGCACACTGGCGAAGATCGCCGTAAAATACGGACTTGACCCAAATACCGCACTCGGAGGTATAACCCTTGAATAAATTAAAGCACAAAAAGCACTTTCGCAAGCCGATCTTTATTATAACCGTCATAGGAATAATTCTGGCGGCAGGGATTTTCTCCGTTTTTTCATATATTAATACAACGAATGCAAAAAACGTGACCGACCGCACAATAGAATATATCAGAAGTCAGTGTATCCGCTATGAAGAAATAACTGCGTCCGACCTTGCAAAGAGCCTTTTCAGGATAATCGACAAGACGCAGGAAATAAGCCGTGACATTGCGGATTTCAACGATTGCTCCGTCGAAAGACTCAAAGAATTCGTGGCAGATCTCGGCGTCACCGGAGTTATAGTGCTTGACGAAAACGGCACACCCGAAAATGAGTATTACACCGATGATACAGGCTATAACGTGTGGCAGGATTACATAAAGCAGAAAAAGCTGACAAGCGTTGCGATCGATACATCGAAGACCTACTCAGACAGACTTTTCTCGTGCCGTATGACGCAGACAGCGAAAGCGATTACTGCTACGACTTTGCGGCAGTCACCAGAAAAGATAAAAAGGGAATCGTATTCGCCTATCTGAAGCAATCGAAAGAAACTATCAATAACGGTCAGCTGACTCTCGATTCTCTGTTTTCCGGCTTCAACCTTGCAATGAACGGCCATATCATACTGACAGACGGCAGTAAGGTTATAGCCACAAACAACAATTTATACAAGGGTAAAACAGTTTCCGAATGCCCCGTGATAAACAGCTTTGCTGAAAAAAGTACCAATGACGCCGATTTTGTAAGGATAACCGACCCTTACGGCGCTTATTACGGCGGTATGGATAAATGCAGAAGCTACTACGTCTACGTTTACTATCCCGCAAAGGAGGTTTATATCGGAAGCTGGACAGCCACCTCTATTTTCACATCGCTTTATATAATATTCTTCCTTGCCGCAAGCCTTATTTACAGGGTAATAAGCGTAAGGCACATGCGTGAAAGTCATATTACAGAGGAAAAATACAACGAAAAGCTGCTGAAGTCTGCCGAAGAAGCAAGACGTGCGAATGCCGCCAAGAGCGACTTTTTACGGAGAATGAGCCACGATATAAGAACGCCGATAAACGTCATAATGGGAATGACGGAGATTGCCGATAAGAACGCCGACGATGCCGAAAGGCAGGCAGAGTGCAGAGAAAATATCCGTACTGCGTCAGGCTATCTGCTTGAGCTTGTAAACGATGTACTTGATATGGGCAAGCTCGAATCCGGCGAAACCCACCTTGAGCATATTCCCTTCGACCTGTATGAGATGTTTGACGAGATTGCCGTCCTTAACGGGCATAACCTTCAGCGAAAGAACATCACGCTTACCTTCGAGCATTGTGAAAACCTTCACAACAAGCTGATAGGAAGCCCTCTGCACGTCAAGCGTGTTCTGATGAATATCATAGGCAATGCCATAAAATACGGCAAAAACGGAGGCTATGTAAAAGTATCCGTCAGCGAATCCGAGTTTGACGAAAGAATTCCCGATACGGTTGTTATAAATATAACGTGTAAAGACAACGGCATTGGCATGGGCGAAAACTTTATGAAGGTAATGTTTGAGCCGTTTATGCAGGAAAACGATCACGCCAGGACCTTCTATCAGGGTACGGGACTTGGTCTTGCTATTGCCAAAAGGCTTACCGAAAATATGAACGGCAAGATCGATTGCGTAAGCCGCAAGAACATCGGCACCTGCTTCACAGTAAGCCTGCCGTTTGAAACGGATAATTCGTGCGAATGCACCGACAGGAGCAAAGTCACCGTCGGAGAAAACTCGCTCGAAGGACTTACAATACTGCTCGCAGAGGATAACAGGCTTAATATGGAAATAACCGAATTCCTCCTTACAAACGAGGGTGCCAACGTCATAAAAGCGTGGAACGGCAAAGAAGCAATCGAGATTTTCGAGCTATCCGAAGAATACAGCATAGACGCTGTGCTGATGGATATAATGATGCCGGTAACAGACGGCATCACCGCAGCAAAGGCAATACGTTCAATGGAACGTGCGGATGTTGCCACCGTTCCTATAATCGCACTTACAGCAAACGCTTTCACCGATGACAAAGAAAAGTCACGCAGTGCAGGAATGAACGAGCATCTGACTAAGCCCGTAGACTCGTCAAAGCTGAAAAGCGTAATTTCCGGATACACCGGCAAAAAGGATCTCACACTGAGAGAATGCTACCTTCTTGCAGGCGAAAGCTATGACGATCTGCTTTCCCGTCTTGGTTGCGATGAAAAGATAATATATAATGCGGTAAAGGAATTTATGTTAGACCTGCATTATATAAAGCTTCTGCGTGCAATTGAAAACCGTGATACCGAAACCGCTTTCAAGGCCGCCCACACAATGAAAGGTATCTCGGCAAACCTCGGGTTCACTAAAATGTACTCTGCGTACTCCCTTGTCACAGAAGAACTGCGTTCAGGCAATATTGAAAAGGCCGCAGAGCTTATGACCCGTGCAACCGATGAATATCAGAAGATAATTGCCGCTTTCAAAAGATGTATGTTCGATAAATAGTTTAACCACATCCCGTGTAAAATCCACAGCCTTCCCCCAAAAAGCGGTACACCGAAAATGTACCGCTTCAGATTGTCGAAAAACCAATAATTATTAAACCACACAGTGAAATATATTGCCAACACCGCCGAAAACACTTTCCGTGCTGACAAGGAATTAATATTTTCGTGAGTGTATCTGTACAACTGCTCTAACATTGACCCTTCAAAAAAACGCTACTAACCTGAGATATATG